>Ga0208459_1000313_pt1 | contig 57555 bp, 57 predicted proteins | sample AD_UKC087_MetaG_FD_184433 | JGI IMG/M metagenome (GOLD analysis project Ga0208459, IMG submission 184433) | Active sludge microbial communities of municipal wastewater-treating anaerobic digesters from USA - AD_UKC087_MetaG (SPAdes) (version 2) | ecosystem: Engineered > Bioreactor > Anaerobic >... | reverse complement strand
TGGCGCTTGAGTTCAACAGCAAATACTCTGCGGTGTTTCATGGCAAGTTCCTTTCTCCCTCCATGAGGGATGATGGCTCCTGCCAACTACTCTAACATATTTTGTCCAATCCGGGGGGTGCAGTCCACATCTCTGTTATAAAACACCAACGCGATAAAGTTTAATTTTTTACAAAATAACAAGTTTATTTAAAAAGTGTCTGTAGAAATTTGTAGATTCAATTTAATTTATATTAATTGTGTTTTTCAAAATAAGGAGGTTTTTATGAAAAGAATAACGCCCATTAGTAGTATTCTTTTAATTATTTTTTTTGCGTTTCTTCTAATTCATTGTGGCAGTAGTGATAATAATAATGATAATAATAACAATGATAATAATAACACTAGTGGTTATTCAGAAGATTCTCCCGATCCAATAATAATTCAAGTAAAACTCAAATACTGGCCTCACGGCACTGATAAATGGTTCTTGGGGTTTAGAGTCATGGTAAATGATGCAACCCGAGTTTATGCTACAGGAGACTATATATCAGGCTCTTATGAGCTCTATAAGTGTGGTGTAGAGGGCAGCAAATATCCAAAGGATCTCTGGTTAAGTACTAACAATCCCGAATGTATAATAGGCATCGGCGAATATAACATTGGCGAAGAACCAACACTGCCATTTGATATTGTAATACATGTTGTTTTACCGTCTGGAGAAGAAACTTATCCCGTCACAATCACTGACTATGAAACATATAGAGAATAACTTGCTATTGTTGCGCACGTGGTATGCTTGTATTTTACCTCTAGCCTTCAAATCCAAATGGCGGATAGAAGTGGAGACAAACACCACGCAATTAAAACGGATACATCCACATTTCAACCTTCAATCGTGAGTTTTGGCTGCCTCTAAAAATTGACCCTATGTAGGTACTATCCGAACTTTAGAAAAAATGCCTATACCAAACCCTAAAGAGAAAATTATTTCATATTGCTCGTAGGTCATCGACTCACAATTTTTTAATCCCATTCATGACAGACAAAACAGCTTCCGGCGGATTGTTCTTTCTTCGACTTTATCAGATCATATAGCCAAAAGAAAAATAAAGATCGAAGGAGGCCGCCATGAAAGGAAAATCTTTGAACGGGAATCATTACGGGTTTCAACTTACCATCAAGGAATTATTAAACACACCAAAACTAACCGCGGGAAACCAGGAGATCGTTTACCGGAATAAAATGCGCTATACCTACAACGATCTGTTTGAACGAATTAATAGATTGGCCAGTGCACTGGAAAGGTTAGGCGTCAAGAAAGGGGATACCGTTGCCGTCTTCGACTATGACTCCCACCGTTATCTGGAAAGCTTTTTTGCCATTCCCATGATGGGAGCTGTTCTCTTCACCGTAAACTGGCGTCTTTCGCCCGATCAGATCGAATACACCATGAATCATGCCGAAGCCGATGTCGTTCTGATCAACATCGATTTTCTGCCGCTTCTCGCTTCGATCAGAAGCAAGCTAAAATCCGTGAAGAAGGTCGTTCTTCTTTCGGACAGCCCCGAACTGCCCAAGACGGATCTGATCTGTGATGGAGAATATGAAGAACTGCTGGCGGCGGCATCTCCGGATTTTGACTTCCCAGAGCTTGATGAAAACACCAAGGCCACCACGTTTTATACAACAGGCACAACCGGCCTGCCCAAAGGCGTGTATTTCACGCATCGGCAGATTGTTCTGCATGCCATGAGTGTCTGCATCGCAGTGAGCGGTCATGACAGCCCGCTGCGCTTCTCCACTTCTGATGTCTATATGCCCATTACGCCCATGTTTCATGTTCATGCCTGGGGTTTCCCCTTTGTGGCCACAATGATGGGTATCAAGCAGGTTTATCCCGGCAAATATGAACCGGAAATGCTTATCAAACTTATCGTCGGTGAAAAGGTAACATACTCGCATTGCGTCCCCACGATTCTTCAGATGATCGTCGCCAGCCCGATCGCGAAACAGATTGATCTTTCGGCATGGAAAGTAGTCATTGGCGGAGCACGGCTGGCCAAGGGACTGGCCGTTGCGGCCATCAATCTGGGCATTCAGGTGATGACGGGTTACGGTATGTCAGAAACCTGTCCGGTGATCAGTGTATCCAATTTAAAACCGTCCATGAAACATTACGATAATGAACAGAAAAGCGAAGTCGCCATCAAGACAGGAATGCCGGTTTCTCTTGTGGATGTGCGGATCGTTGATCCGGCCGGCAATTTCCTGCCGAATGACGGCAAAACCACCGGCGAAATTGTTGTCCGCGCTCCATGGTTCACCCAGGGTTACTACAAGGATCCGGAAAAAACGGCGGAACTCTGGCGCGGCGGCTGGTTGCACACCGGCGATGTCGGCTATATGGATCAGGATGGATATATCCAGATTACCGACCGGCTCAAGGATGTCATTAAAACGGGCGGCGAATGGGTATCTTCACTCGATCTGGAAAATGCCATCAGTCTTCATACAGCGGTGCAAGAAGCGGCGGCCATCGGCATTCCGGATGCCAAGTGGGGAGAACGGCCCATGCTCCTTGTGGTGTTAACCCCTCCGTTTCGTGGCGACGGCATTACACCCGACGTTTTAAAAAGTCACATGAAGGGGTGTGCCGAACAGGGAAAGATTCCCCGGTATGCTATTCCTGATCAATACATTATCACCGAAGAAATTCCCAAAACGAGCGTTGGCAAAATAGACAAGAAACGGATCCGCGAAATGTATGTCAACGCGGCATGATTTCATTTTTACACATTGCCTGATTCTCTGACCCCCATGCGGGAGCAGGTTGAGCATCCGCCTGCTCCCCCGTCAGGAGCCTGTAAAACAATCGGAAAAGATATAATCATTTGTTCCCGCCGGTAATTTTGGCCCAGGAATCACGTAGCGGTACAATACGGTTGAAAACAGGTTTTTCGGTTGTTGAGTCTTTTGCATCCGCACAAAAATATCCGAGTCGTTCAAACTGGAACCGGCTGCCCGGTTGAACATTCTTGAGGCTTTGCTCCACGTAGCAGTTGGTCAGTGTATCCAGAGAATTCGGATTCAGATGTTTGAGAAAATCCTCTACCGCTCCCGGATTTTCAATATTGAATAGCCTGTCGTACAAGCGCACTTCGGCTTTAACACCGTGCGCGGCGGATACCCAGTGAATCACGCCCGGCACCTTGCGTCCATCAGCAGGCGGACCGTTGAGTGTTGCCGGATCGTAGGTGCAGTGCAGTTCAGTTACGTCACCGGTTCTTGGATCTTTCACGATGTTTTCAAGTTTTATGACATAAGCGTTTCTCAGGCGAACTTCGCGTCCCGGACCGAGGCGATGATATTTTTTCGGCGGGTTCTCCATAAAATCATCCTGCTCGATGTACAGTTCTCTGGAAAACGAAATTTTTCTGCTGCCCATGTCCGGTTTTTGCGGATGATTCGCACATTCAATTTCTTCCACCTGATTTTCGGGGTAGTTGTCGATGATAACGCGCAACGGCCGCAGAACGCACATGGCCCGGGGAGCCTGTTCATTGAGGTCTTCGCGGACGCAGTGCTCCAGCAGTGCCACGTCAATCAGGTTATCATTTTTGGCCACGCCAATCTGGGTGCAGAAGTTCCGGATGGCTTCCGGTGTATAACCGCGGCGGCGCATTCCGGAAACCGTCGGCATCCGTGGATCGTCCCAGCCGTGGACATATGCTTTCTGCACCAGCTCGATCAGTCGGCGTTTGCTCAGAACCGTATAACTCAGGTTGAGGCGGGCAAATTCAATCTGCCGGGGGCGCGGGCCGGTGATAAGTTTTTCCACAATCCAGTCATAAAGCGGCCGGTTGTTTTCAAACTCCAGTGTGCAGATGGAATAGACAATTCCTTCCAGCGCGTCGGACAGGCAATGCGCAAAGTCATACATGGGATAAATAACCCATTTTGTTCCTGTCCGGTAATGCGGTTCCCTCTTGATACGATAAATCACCGGATCGCGCATGACAATATTCGGCGCGGCCATGTCAATTTTGGCGCGAAGCACGTGCGCGCCATCGGGAAATTCACCCGCCCGCATGCGTTGAAACATGTCCAGATTTTCTTCCACGGAGCGGTTACGATAAGGGCTTTCCTTGCCCGGTTCGGTGAACGTTCCCCGGTATTCACGCATTTCGTCGGGACTCAGAGAGCACACATAGGCGTTGCCGGATTTAATCAATTCTACGGCAAATTGATAGATCTTTTCAAAATAATCGGAGGCGTAGAAAAGACGGTCACCCCAGTCAAATCCCAGCCAGCGGATATCATTGATGATGGATTCCACAAATTCCATGGATTCACCCAGCGGGTCAGTATCGTCAAGCCGCAGGTTGCAGGTTCCCTGATACTGCCGGGCTATACCGAAGTTTAGGCACACGGATTTGGCATGCCCGATATGGATATAGCCGTTCGGCTCCGGCGGAAAACGGGTGGCGACTTTCCCGTTATTTTTATTGGTTTTCAGATCATCTTCGATGATGTCACGGATAAAATCAGAGGGATTTGATGTTGTGGCGTCTGTCATTGGTTAAAACTCCTTGAACTCCATAAATTGCGGAGTGAAACCTATAATATTTGCAGAAATATATCAAGCGCCGTGCACGAGGATAATGGAACGACCAGGAGGATTTGTGAATGGTACCATCCCTCCATTGCTGGAGGGATGGTGATACTGAATCCCCGATTTTCTAACCGTGGAGGGTTATTATTACGGGAAAAGAGAGAAGCGGATTTACCCGCTAAGGTAGGCTTCTTATTATGTCATCAGCATTGCTGCTATTTTTTATTGGATTGCCTCCATATCTTCTGGTTTTCTGCCGCCTTGATGAGCTCTTCACGGAAGTCAGGATGGGCAATACTGATCAGTTTTTCAGCCCGCATCCACACGGGATCGAGTTTCAATGTCACACAACCATATTCCGTCACGATAAAATGCGGCATTTGTCTGGGTATGGTAACGATGGTGCCGGGTTTAAAGAATGGCTGAATACGGGAGATTACCGTGCCGTCTTTCAGCGTGTAGGTTGATGGCAGACAAATGAAACTTTTCCCGCCTTTTGATCTGTAGGCCCCTATTACGAAATCCTGCATGCCGCCGTTGCCGGAAATCTGTTCGAATCCGTTCGATTCCGCGTTCACCTGTCCGTACAAATCCACTTCTATCGCCTGGTTAATGGAAATAAAATTGTCGATACTTTTAATGACATCATAATCATTAATATAGCCGACATTATAGGAAGCCAGAGCCGCGTTGTTATCAATCCAATCGTAAAGTTTGCGATTGCCGAGTGCAAACGTATAGGCTGTCTTGAAGCGGTCAATCTCTTTGAGGGAGTTGTTCATGCGGCCGGACATATACATTTCATAATAGGCATCCACCAGCATTTCCGTATGGCCCCCGAGATTTTTCAGATCGCTTTCAGCAATCATGTGTCCGAGCACATTCGGCATGCCGCCGATGCCCAACTGGATGCAGCATCCGTCACTCAGATGCTTGAAAACGTGTGCGGCAATCTGTCTGTCGATATCGGTGGCTTCTATGGCCGGAAGTTCAAAGATGGGTTCATTTTCACCTTCGACGACATAATCAACCTGCGATATATGAATAGATTCCCTGGCGCCGCCCAGTCCGCGAGGCATATTGGCATTAGTTTCCACAATGACTTTTTTGGCCATGCACCAGCTGAGCATGCAGGCATTGGAAATCGCGAAATTAAAATAGCCGTCTTTATCCATCGGGGCTGCACGCAGGATGTGGACATCCTGAAGACGTAATCCTGTTTTGGTGGGATCATACGCGGGTCCGTAATGGTGAGCGCAACCCCAATCTGTTTCCCCGAAAACGATGGAACAATAATTCACGGAGGTCGGAGATACCATCTTCATCAATCTGGTCAAAAGTGAAAAATGCCAGTCAACGTACGTAAAGGTTTTTCCTTCCGGGTCCTGGTTGACCACTTCCGGTACCGGTGGAATGGTCACGGCTCCACCGATCAGTACGTTCTTTAATTCGTCCTTTCTTTTAGCAAGGGCTCTGTCGCAGGCCATCGGCCGCCCGTTAAAAAAACCGTAGGTTACCCAATCATCTGATTTTACACATTTTACCGCTTCCTCTGCTGTGCGGAGTTTTTCCTTGTATTGTCGGGTGATATCTTTTTTTGATGTGTACGTCATGTCGTAAGCCATGGTTTTTCCCTTATGTGGAACAACGTCAGATGGAAGTGTTTGAATTCCGGCACAGCTGTTTTATTTTGTTCCCGCTCATCAGTAAAAATTTTTCTGTCAAAATCAAACATATGTTGATTTTTGAACATAAGTATAATAAGAGGCGTTTGTGTAAGAGTCAATAGTCAATGTTTGGCTGGATTGTATAAAATTGAACATAATTTGAGATGTGTGTCTGACTTTGTACAAAATTTTCGCAGGAGAACATCAATGAAGAAAAAGGCTGTACACGAAAAAGCGGAGTACCGGAGTGCCATTCGATCCAGAAAACTGATCAAGCATGCCTACGTGGAGTTACTCAGGGAAAAAGACATTGACAAAATCTCCGTCAAGGATGTTGTGACCAGAGCGGATGTGAACCGGGGGACGTTTTATGCGCATTACGCCAGTGTTGCCGCCGTTTCGGAACAGATCGGTAATGAAATCATATCTGCTTTGTTTGAATTTCTGGATGAATTTAAAGAGACGCGACTCATTGAAAATCCTTTGCCTTTTCTCAGGAAGATTTCACGGTTCCTGGAACAGGATATCGAGTTTTATCGGTTGTTGATTAATTCGCAGCGCTCCGTTGCTTTTTTAAACAGATTGAAGACGCTTTTTATGGAAAAGATATTCAGTGATGAAAAGAAAATGTCGGCTATTAAAAACAAAGATCAGTTTAAGGTTGCCGTTGATGTCTTTGCGTCCGGATTTGTCGGTCTCTATCAGGATTGGTTTAACGACAAAATTAAAATGTCGCTCGATGATTTGTCTATAAATTTAAGTGAAATTATTAAAAACGGCTTTAAACCTTTTTTACCCGTTAAGAAATGATGGATGTCTCCGCGGCGTCATCATGGTTGCGAGGCGTCCCTTAGCGCACGACTTCCAGAACAACTTTTATTTCTTCTTTGCTTAGAACAGCAGGACTGTTTTTGCTGTCCGAGAGATCGATCGTTTTTCCCATATGCAATGCCGTCATGCCGAAACGGGAAAGCTGTGGAAGCCTAAAAGTTCGTGTCCACTGGTCGAGAACTTTCAAAAATTGTTCGCAGTAAAAGATGTCGTCACGACCTGCTTCTTCACCGGCCAATATTTTACCGATATCAGCAAAGCGTTTTTGAGCGGCAACAGTCTTTTCTGCAATAATCTTTTTGATGACAAAACTCATCACCGGAAACAGCAACTTCCCGCACACGACACCGTGCGGCGCGGGACTAAGACCGCCCAGCGGTCCGGCGATGCCGTGAACCGCGCCGAGCCCGGACCTGGTCAGCGCGATTCCCGAAATCAGCGCCGCATAAGACATCTTTGTCCGTAGCGCAATATCATTGCTTTGTCCCAACGCAAGCGGTAAGAGACTCTCCGAAACACAGGAAAGCGCCTTTAAAACAAGTGCGTCAATAGCCGGATCTGCTTTCATGGACGTGTAAGCTTCAATCAATTGCGAGAGGGCATCCAGACCACAGGCGATGGTAATGTGCCGGGGCAGAGTCAAGGTCAGTTCGGGATCAACCAGGGCGACATCAGGCATATAGGCGTCATGACGGAGCGATTTTTTATAGCCTTCTCTGCGGTCGCACACCACGGCATTTTTGGTCGCTTCACATCCCGTGCCCGCGGTTGTCGGGATAGCGATAAACGGAACTTTCACTCCGGGAGCTGTTTTTGTGCCGACGCCTTCCAGGTAATCTTTGACCGAACCGTCCACGGGCAGCATCGCTGAGACAGCCTTGCCGAAATCTAGGACACTGCCGCCGCCGATGGCGACAACCACGTCAACTCGCGTCTTACGAAATTGTGAGGCAATGATATCAATGGCTTCTGTGGAAGGCTCGTCCCAGACAGAAACAAACTTGAATTTGACTGGAACCTGATTAAGATTCAAAATAAGTGTTTTAAACCTGCCTGATTTTTTTAACGACTCGCCCCCAAGAAAAATAAGCGCATTGCTGCCATACGAAGCAATGATTTTAGGAAGTTCCGAAAATTTGCCCACGCCAAAAATAATTTTGGGCAAACCGGTAATGTTCAAAGCATTTATTGATTCCATGCAGATTTATCCAAAGGTGCGATAACATGATGAGCGATTCCTTCACGCGGCTTGGCCATCCAGGACTCAACGGTTTCGCGCCATTTTAAATAATGAGCGGTTTTCTTATGCGCGGCAGCTGCTTCATCCGATTCATAGGCCTCATACAAGGTGAATGCCGCAGGATTATCCCGATGCTGCAGAACATCAAACCGGAGGTTCCCTTTTTCCCGGACTGAATTCCGATGATTCTCGATGGTTGCCTCAATAAACTGATTAATATTTTCAGGCTTCACCAGAACATTGACAACAGTAACAATCATGAGATTCTTTCCCCTTTCCTGTTATGCCGGCGGAGGCCGTCGCAGGGCCCTCTGGTGTGCTTCATGGTATTTGGGATAAAACCAGAAAATAAAATTGTCATTGCAAAAGGCCTCTCTGCCGCCGTTATCTTATTCGATCTGTCTGCTGATTTTTATAACAAATTCATGCAGTACGTCAAAGTAAAAAAGTAATTATGAAGGTATCACTTTTTTGATTTCCAATTTTTCATTTAATGATAGACTATTTTCAAAAACATCCAGATGGGCAAAAGGTCCTGTCGTTATCTGAGAAAGGGACAATCTGTCCGGCCGATTATCGTTATGAAAGTCAATTAATGGCAATATTCAATAGAAGGGAAGGAGGCAGAAAGGCAATGGAAGGTTGGACGGAAGAAGAAATAAGAGATAAAAATCTGATGGCGCCCTGCGGTCTTTATTGCGGCGCCTGCGGCGTCTATATTGCGACGAGGGACAAAAATAAAAAATTCATGGAAGTCATGGGCAATCTCTACGGGACGAAGGCGGAAGACACGCAATGTTACGGCTGCATGCAGCCCGATCCGCCGAAAAAACTTTACGGTTATTGCGCCATGTGCGCGATCAGAAATTGCGTCCGTGAAAAAAAATATTACTCATGTCATCAATGTGACCAGTGGCCTTGCCGTATGATAGACAATTTCGGCCTGGCAACGGGATTGCGGGTCATGAAAAGAACCATTCCGCAGTGGCGCGCCAGGGTGGCCGAACTGGGAGATGAAAAAGGGAGTGTCGAATGGGCCAGAGCGGAGTTGGAACGCTATCATTGCCCTGTCTGCGGAAAGCCGCTGTTTAGAGGCGCCAAGCGTTGCCGTGCCTGTAAAACGGCCGTTGCCGAATTACTGGACGGAAAACTGTAAAACAGTTTTCCGTCCATAAGAAAGCGAAAGGCTGTAATCGATGAATCATACCCGATCAGGAATCCTTCAGCTCATACTTGAAATAAAGATGATCATCACCACCCGTCAGACTCTTGACCATGGTCGCTGCAGATTTCCTTCCGAACACTTTGATGGCCTGTTTGAAATAACCCATCAGTAATTTTTCGAAGTAAACGTGTTTGATGGGAAATCCGGTGACTTTGACATCAATGACGTTATTTTCCAACCGTGCAACAGTCGAACCACCATCATAATAGGTTGTCCAGAGTTTGGGCAGGAACGTTTCGACAAACAGCTTTAAATCCTTTGTGAGCAGAAATGAATGGTATGGGCCTCCCGGCGACAGGGCATATTTGGCACCCACCATACCAAACATCACGTATGATGCATTTTTGTCACCATTAAAGCACTCATCAATCAGTTCATCAAAAAAACGATAATTTTATCCAAGGGAATAAGGGTAATGGACATGATAATCTTGTCTTTGAAATATTTGTCCTTTGCCGCCAGTTTGGCCATAAATGTATTCCAGCTCTGCTCGCCGAAAGCGTCAATGATAGTCGCTTTTGTGGTCGTGTGAACAGTACCTTTCAAATTCATTTTAATCCCTCCTGTTGGAACAGGTGAAGTCAAACATACATTTACCAATAACCTGTTATCATTGAGAAATAAAAAATGAAGCATTTTGATTGGAAGTGTGCTAGGTGTAAGCGCGCTACGGGCAGGTTATGGCACTCCTTTTATCTCATCCATAATATTCGCTTGGATGGCAAATAATAAATTTCAGGTATAAGGATATGGCTATGCCTATTAAAAAACAGGAATCTTTTAACTTCTATTCACACCTGGTTGGCGCCGTTGCGGCGTTGATCGGCACGGTATTTCTGGTCCTGGTTGCCCGCTATTCGGCATCAGCTTTAATTACCGCTTTAATCTACGGAATCTCGGTGGTCTTTCTTTTTTTGGCGAGCACGCTCTACCATGCCTTTAAGAAAGAGGAAAATGAAAAATCCTTGTGGAGGCGACTGGATCGTCTTGCCATCTTTTGCATGATTGCCGGAACCTTCACCCCCATCTGTTATATGTATCTGCAAGGAACATGGCGTTGGTCCATCATTGCCATTCAATGGGGTCTGGTGGGCTTCGGGCTTATCTCTCAGCTTTTTTTCCCGCGTGCTCCCAGGGTCTTTTACGCTGTCCTTTATCTGATTATGGGGTGGATGGCAGTCGTTCCCCTGAAACAAATCCTTTCCTACATGAATCTTGCGCAGGGAATTTTGCTGTTTGCCGGTGGAGTATTCTTTAGCCTGGGTGGCTTAATCTACGCGACAAAAAGACCCCGGCTTGTTCCCGGTATTTTCAGCTTTCATGAGCTCTTTCACATCATGGTTTTGATTGGCGGAGCTCTGCATTACGCCATGATTTACGTTATCTATTCCCGGCTTGGCGTCTGATCATGTTGGAAGTTTCCTTCACAAAAAACGTCAGTCCGACGGATGCGCTTCTGTCAGCCGAGGAGTCCTTATTTGTTCAAGAGTATGAAAAGCATTATTGCGCGGGTGAAAGCAAACCTCAAGCTATCGGGATGCCGTTTTTTCTGCACTCACCGGAATCTGATACCGGTGTCCTTCTCATTCACGGCCTGATGGCGGCGCCGGAGGAAGTAAGGGAGTGGGCAGATTTTCTACACGCCAAAGGCCTGACGGTTTACGCTCCAAGGCTTGCCGGTCATGGCACTTCATCCCGGGATCTTTCAACCCGCAACTATAATGACTGGCTGTCTTCCGTTGATCGAGGCCATGCTATTTTGAAAAAATACTGTAAAAAAATTCTGATTGCCGGTTTTTCCACCGGCGCCGGTCTTGCTTTACAGTCCGTTATCATGAAACCTCGTGATTTTGAGGCTGTGCTTGCGGTCAGCGCGCCTCTCAAATTTAAAAGATTTTCATCGAGATTTGCTGAAACGTTGAACGCATTTAATCTTCTTTGTCATGATTGGGGGATGAGCGGGCTGGCAAAAGACTTTATGAAAAACGACGCGGATAATCCTCACATTAACTATCTGCTCTGTCCGGTCAGCGCGTTTGTGCAGGTAAAAAAACTGATGAGAAAGGTCCGCCACTCACTTGCTGATGTCAATATACCGGCTCTGGTGATTCAGGCAAAAAACGATCCTAAGGTCGCGCCGCAAAGCGGCCCCGTTATCTTTCAACTTCTGGGCACACATAAGAAACGTTTCTCCTGGATTGATTATGACATGCATGGAATTGTTCGCGGCAAAATCGCCGGAGAAGTTTTTAAGGAAGTCGAATCATTTCTTACAGCCTATAGTTTGATCCATGCTTCCGGTAACATTCCTCGCTAAACTGCATGAAAAAATTTTCTTTATGTTGAAACATGAAAAATTTTCTGTAAGTTTGTCAAAATTGTAACATCTTGTTTTGGAAGAGAAAACGAAGCGTTTTTTTCAATATGTTCTCTGTAAACCGTTATCCGCGTAAATAAAGCTTGACTATTGTCCGCTATTGACGTAGGGTTCCGTCAACTTCGGATATTTAGAAAAAAATATACGAAGGAAAGAGTTGAATTTAGACATTTTGAAGCACATAGGTTAGCCGCCAGGTACTTTAGAGTCTTGGTGGCTTTTTAAGTTCTGTCTTCGTGCTGATTCGACTTTTGAAAATTTATGAAAGGAGGATTTGAACGATGTCAGAAGGTAAAGTAAAGTGGTTCAATGAGAGCAAAGGCTTCGGTTTCATCGAGAAAGAAGAGGGCGGCGATGTATTTGTACATTTCAGCTCGATTCAGGGCGAAGGTTTCAAGACGCTCAGTGAAGGCCAGCGTGTAAGCTTTGATGTTGCTCAGGGCAAAAAAGGCCAGGAAGCAACCAATGTCAGAGCGATCTAGTTTTTATTGAAAAAACCAAATAAATGAGCACTCCGTGAATGAACATTCATTCCGGAGTGTTTTTTTATGCATGGTTCAATAATCCGAACGATTCCTGCCGCAAATGAAAATATACGGAAAATTTGTTCCATATGTGTTATTATTCATAAAAATAAATTTTAGCGAATTATTTCAATGGAAGGAGAATGTCGTTATGCCCAGTAAACTAAGCAAAGAAACGGACGGAACCGGCATCGTGGTTACTTTCTCTGGAATTGTTGAAGCAGACGAAGTCGATAAGCTTCAATCGAAAATTCATGCCGATGAATCCTTTCCGCAGTTGCGTTATCAGATCTGGGATTTTTCCAAAGCTGAAGAAATCAATATTTCCATTGATCAAATTCAGCATTTTGCCACGCAGACGGCGATTGCCTCCACTGAAAACCCCAAATTAAGAATAGCTATAATTCCCCGCAAGACGTCTCATAACATCCTGGGCAAGACGTTTCACACTTTTGAAAATCTGTGGGGAACGAATGAATCGAAGAGTTTCGGAGATATCGATACCGCCAGAGACTGGTGCATGAGACGCAAAAAGTAAGACAATCATAAATTATCACTGTCAAATTTCAAAAATAACTCCGAAAGATTTCATCGGTCGATCTTTCCTGAATAATTCTCTCAACCTTTCAGCTATTATTCCATTAGAGCGGAGAAAGCACTTGTAAATATAAAAATGATAATCAACTTGGCTTTTTAGGGCAAAGCGGTTCATGTTCCGAGTGTGGACACCCAGTGGCCAACCAGATGGGTAATGGCAATCACAACAATGGCGATTAAAATATGTTCGCCAATTATTTTCCACGGCTTCTCCCGCTGAGCTTTCGCCATCAGGTAACTAAGGACGACGAGGATGGATAATCCCCACACAAGACTTATGATAATGGCCGTGAAGAGAGGTAATAAAATAACCGGAACGACAAATGTTAAAGCGAAAAAGAATTTTGCCATGAAGGTTGCAATGGTCGCGCCCCAGATTTCCCGGGTCGTGTGAACGTTTTCCGACTCTTCTGAAACATGAATGCCCAGGGCATCAGAAAACGCGTCGGCGATGGCGATTGTTAAAACCCCTCCGAGAACGATCATTTTCGATCCTGTTTCTGAATGAAGTCCGACCATCAATCCGAGGGTGGTAATAACGGCCGATGTAAGGCCGAACGAAATTCCGGTACGCAACCAATCCTTCATATATGTTTTCTCCTCCCTATATTTACATTCAATGTTTGCATTATATTTCTGTAAAATTCATATGACTGATTTTTCTCTCAATTTCCATCAACAAATCATGCTCAAAGAATTTTACGTTTATATGATTAGCCGATAATGCCCGTTTTAATTCATCGAAAAAAAGACCGCTTTTATTGACCAGGCAATTTTTGTAAAAATAATCATTCATAAAATCCTTGTTTATTTTTCCGATATCCAATTGCGCGACAAAATCCGCTGATTTTTTTAAATCCATTGAAGCGGAAACCCCGCATGAAGGTGAACCTTTAATACCGATTATGCCCATCACTTCGAAACCGGAATCCATATAGTCTTTAATTTCGGATACAACATCCTGGGCAATTTTTTTAAAGGACCTTTTGGTTTTCCATATAAACAACAACATGTAGGGTTTGCGAAAAGCATTCAGAAGGGTTCCTTTGATACCGTAACCCATCAGCATTTCCCGTTTCAGAACGCCGCCCCATGTTTTCTGTTCGGGACATTTCATCTGGACGATACCGATACCCTGTTTCTGTAGATCGTCGATGAGTTCATCCACGCATGCTTTACGACATGCACCTCCCAGGTAACGGGTATTCTCATTTAACAGGCAGTGCGAAAGGAAAACAACTGTTTTTCCTCTTTCGTCCTTGAGCTTTTCCTGTAACAAATGAATTTTAGCCATATCCATTCATCTCCAAATCAAACAACTTACTCAAGTGTTATCATAGTATATAACACATTACCCGTTACTCGACGTTTGTTTCGGTTTTATGAATTCCCAGACAAACGGGCAAACACTTGAGCCATCGGCAATACGACGCTTGTCCTTTCCCCGATGGAAAATCATCTCTTCCGGCAGGTAGGAGTTGAAGACCGCGTTATCAACCTGGCAGATCACAGGGGTAAGCTCCGGAATACCGAGGGAACAGGTAAGTTCGTGAAAAAGACAGCGGGTAATCTTGATTTCAAACCGGCTATCGGTACGTTCTACAATTTCCAGTGTGTTCCAGCGGGTTGTCCCAGTGCGGTTGATTTCCAGTTCCTGGGTGATGAAATTCTGAAACGTGCGTTCTCTGGCAATCGTTTCAAACAACAATGACTGTTTGGCCACGCCGCCCGTCAATATGGCCACCCGCATAATCTCAAAGGCCTTACGCTGACCGATTTTTTGTTTCAGTTTCATGTAGACCCAGACGGGCAATGCCGTCATATCGACAAACTCCTTTGGGAATTTACGATCTATTCTTTTTTTGAAGCGATTCACGGTCAGTTTGCATTGGGCGATAAACAGCAATGGAAAGGCCAGTTCATCCTTGAGCAGATGAAGCAGAATCGGAGTTGTAATTTTTTTCAGATCAAATTCTTTTGACATATTTCATCCTTTTAATAATTTGAATTAACGCCCTCTGACTTAACAAAATCAGCTCTTAGCCAACATCGCGGCCAATTTCGGAAATTCCTCCTGAGCGTGAGCATTAAGGTTGGCTTCATATTCGTCACTTAAATACAGCCGGATTAACGGATCAAACATCTTTCCTATCCCATGAAACCCTGCCTCCACGATATGGACAACATTAAGCCCGTCTTCCACGTCTTCGAATTTCATGATGAACCGTGCCGGCAGCCTGACTATTTTTTTGATTTGATAAACCATCTCACTGTTAGGAACCAGCCTGGTGATAACGGCGTGTCCCTTAAGCCTGTATTTACCCACATATTCGTCCACATAGATGACATTCCCGATATTGCCGGGATATTGCTTCACTGTGTGACAGGACAAATGAGTTCCTTTCCACCATCGTTGATAATCCGCGTCGGTGCAGTTCAGCATGAAGTTATAGATATCCTTTGAGGTAATGCCTTTGACTTTTACGATTGTTTTTAATGTGACCATGATGAAATCTCCTTATTCTTTAAATCCATCTTCGTGTGTGAGACTTATATTTCAGGTAAGCCTCACCGAAGACACCTTCCACGACTTTTTCTTCCCGGGGTATTACCGTGTAATCCATTAAAAAGAAGAATATGATAGGGCAGATGAGGCCCGATAGCGTGTCCATCATCAACGGGAAGCCGGCCAAAATCAGCAGCATTCCGAGATACATGGGATTCCTGGTGATACGATAGATCCCGTCTGTCACGAGCTTGTCAGGCGCTCTTGTGGGCATGACGGTTGTTTTTCTTGCCATAAACACACCCGTGGCAATGATGAGCAAGAAGATGCCAACGGATATCATTATTAAACCCGCCACATTTCCAAGCAGGCCTGATCCAAGAGGTAAAGGGAAGAACCGGCTTAGGCTCCAACAAAGTGCGACTAAAACAATCATGATGAGTAAAGGGTATCGATTCATGTCATCTCCTCGCGTTTTAAAATTGATTTTCCCGGCGATCGTGTCCCCGGGCAACCAGTTGCCACCTTTGTTGCCTGTGCTTATAAAACGACGTTGCCCAAAAAGAGATTATGCCTGTCAGCCAACCGCCATAAATGATGATTTCGTCTTCATAATGAATGGAGGAATTATCAAGTTTCTTCATCGAGATTCTATGGTTCCATACTTTCGCGCAGCCATCCCACTCCCTGGACTGAATAACCTTGTTTTCATTATCTATCTTTTCAATAATCAACGTATGCACTCCCCCGAAAGGAATGATCCCGTAAAGATACATCATGGTTTTTACGGCACGGCCTTGTTTCCATATTGCCGGGAATGTGCCGTCGACCGGTTTGAATCTTATTTTTCCCTTCGCTACAAATTCGAGCAACGCAATGGTTTGTACCTTTTCCCATGCGACATCGATAGGGATGGGAATCTGCGAAGAAACGGTCAGTTTATGAGCGGTTACGGCTCTATCCTTGTAATGGATTTTAATCTTCTCAATATTTGCTTTCATAGGCTTCCATTATTTAGTTTGTATAAACTAAATATCTTCTTAAAAAAATTTTATAATTTCGAGACGACTTTATTCAAAAGGGTCTCCAGTTTTTTCAGATCGCTGCTGTCCATGTTATTGATGAATACGTCGGCAATCCTCTTATGCGTCTCGTTATGCATTTCTACCAGTTTCTTCCCCTTGGCGCTCAGGTGAACATGAAAAGAGCGCCGGTCCTCGTCCGACTGAAACTTCTGAATGTAACCCTTGCCGGACAGTTTGTCCACAATGGCTGTCACGGACGGCTTGCTTAACTTCAGCGCCTTGGCAATCTCTCCCAGGTTCGGATTGCCCAGTTTGTTAATTACATCGATATACTCAACTTGGCGCGCGGTAAAACCCTCCTTTTCATATTCCTTTAAAAACTCCATTTCCCAGTCGCCGATTAACCTGGTTAATATTTCGATAAGTTCCACTAAAGAATATTGCATCATTCAGGTCCTATATAATTAGTTTGCATGAACTAATTACATGATTATTAAAGTTCTGTCAATAAATATTTTGTATCATTTTAAATGACAGTTATTTCTATCGCTTAATTATGTCCCGGAGCGTTTGGTTCCCCAGCGCAGGGAAGTTGTCCTTTTGACCAGTTCATCGTAGAGCTCTTCCAGCGGCCTGGCTGTTTCGGCGCCTTCGAGTCTGGCAACCGCGGCGGCGACCGCCTCGATCGTTGACATCCCGTCTGAACGATGCTGTTTCCGCAACCGACTTCTGCTCCGGATTGGCGTTGGTAGAGCCAGACGGGGCATCGTCCGCAGAACAGGCATGGTGCCGTACAGTCGCCGGGCCTGCTGCCAGGTCGCGTCGATTACGACTATTCGTGTCGGAGGCGTCAGGTTGGATGGGTTCGTTTCTGCGCCGCTTCCGTCGGGCCATAATAGCCAGGTTCCGGGAGCCTGCAACAATTCATCGTCAACAGGCACCAGGCCGATGCGGCTTCCGCCGCCGCAGGGAATAATCCGGGAGTTCGGCATGCTGAGCGCGACCAGGCGGCCGGTATTGCTGGGACGTTCCGCTTCCCAGATATGCCGCAGAATCAAAAACTCCGTTTTCGTTTCTACCGTGGGCAGGATTGGACAGATGCAGATTTCCCGGCGCTGGTAACAGCGTGGGCAGTGGCTGTTTTCATCACGGGGCTTGTTCGAACGCATAATAATAAGCTATCTGCTGAGCGTGGTTATGACTGTGGCACTTGAATATATAAATGCGTTTTTCTCAAGCATCCATCAGCTCAAGCTGGAAATAAAAATCGTTATCGCCCGCTGAAAAACTCCGGACGCGTTTCGCGACAGATTTTCTCCCGAAGATTTTGACGGCCTGTTGATTGTAACCCATCACAAGGTTCTCGAAATCATTATCTTTGATTTCAATCCCGGTGATGTTGATATGAACAACGTTGTTCTCGAACTTCGAGACAAAAACTCCCGCGTCAAAAAATATCCTCCAGATCTTGGGCAGAACATACTGAGCGAAGTTATGGATATCCTTGGTGAGCATATAAGCCTGATGGGGGCCTCCCGGCGACAGTAGAGACTTGGCGCCCATCTTCCCATACATCGCGTAGACGGCTTTATCGTTGTTGAAGAATTCTTTGGTCATCTCGCCAAAAAATAGCATTACTTTTTCGACCGGAACAACGGTAACTGAAATAATCATCTGATTGAAATAGTTGTCCTTCTGAATCAACTTGGCCATGAAGGCATTCCAGCGTTCCTCGCCGAAACCTGCGATCATATTGGTCCTGGTTATGACTATAATATTGCCTTTCGCGTTCATATTGCCCCCAAAAGTAATAATTTTTATAAATGCTATATAAAATATTCCGGTTGTGCAATCAATATATGAAGGATAATTTGCATCAGGAATACGACACAGGCTGAATGGATGATTGTATCATGAAGCGGGGTATCCGGTATCGCTAATGAACAGGGATAATCCTTGCTCCCCTTTTCTCCCGCAAATACTCATCGGCCCGCCGGGCTTCTTCAACAAGCCTGCGTACTTTTTTCATGTCTTTTCTAAAGCGGATGGGCCTACCCTGCCCATCCACGGCGTTGGTTTTCGTGCAGCTGTCCACGCCTGCCGGTTTCATGGTTGTAATGGCGTCGAAAACATTTTCACCGGAAATGCCTCCCGCGAGGATTACCGGTATCGAACTCGCCGTAATGATTGCTCCAGCAATATCCCAATCACAGACTTCACCGGTAATGCCGACATAGCCCGCGACAGGCTGTTGCAACTGATCCCCCGGATTGCCGATAAGCGTATCGATAAGAAAATATTCCGAAAGCGGCGCGAAAAGCCCGGCATAACGCAGGATATTTTTTTTGATTTCTTCCTGCTGAGCAACACCGGCTCGGGGCACGGAAAGCGAGCGCATTATCCTGATCTGCGGAAATCGTTCTTTCACCGCCGTTTGTAAAGAAAGCAGTGAATCGCATTCTCGCACGACGTCGGCTTGATTTTCCGGAAAGGGAGAAAGCGCTTCACAGAAATGAACAAAGTCCGGCTGATAATAATCAAGCGCCTGAAATATCTCTGTCTGATCTTTAAAAATCGGAATCAGGCCGCTTTTGGCCCCCGCCTGCTGTATTGCCCGCACCGTTTTGCGGATAGTCTCATTTTTGAGCTGAGCCACATCCGTAAGCACACTGCCGATATGATCCACGCCCAAATCGACCAGGGCTTCAGCCTCCTTGGGCTTTTGTACTTCATAAATTTGTATAATGGTTTTTTTCATTCGCGAAGACATATCATTTCGGGCGACCCAGAGCAAGACATTGCCCCGCATCCCCCAAAGCGATCTTTGGGGGATGCAAGCCAATACAGAATCATTTCTTACTTGCTCAAACCGGGCAGTGGTTTCATGAGCAACGGTACGGATTCGCGTTTCTGCTCGCTTACTATTACAGGTTGCGGTTTGGCGTGGGCGATTCTCCCGGCGACGTTGACATAATGACGTCCCCGGAAAACCAGCTCTATCGCCGCGGGCAGGGCGAGCAATCCGAATCTTGACGACCGGATAATTAACCATAACGCGTGGATACCGAACGGAGAAAAGAAAAGCTTGGCCGGTTCCTTCATCAAGTTCATCTTATTGGGGTAATTGGTCAATTTTGATTTCGCCAGTTTCTTTTTCCACGGCTCCGCCCCGCGAAGCTTTGTTATTTTAAGATCGGGCAGCCGGCTGATGAGGGTTGAGGCGCGGGCGAAAAAGTTTTTGGGCGCATAGGTTTGAGCGATCACCCGTCTGTAGCCTTCGACCAGTTTTTCAGCCGGCATGACGGGTACAAAGTTGAGCACGGTATCGACGTTATCGCCGCTGTGCGGACTATCCTGACTGATGATCCGGCCTTCCCGTTCCAGCCGTTTGAAAAGGTCGGTGTTCGGCATGGCGGCGAGCAGTCCCACCATGCTCTGGGCAATGCCGTTTTGCCGGATGAAAGTCAATTGGTTATCGAACGCATTCTCTTTATCCGTATCGAACCCGAGGATCAACCCGCCCATGACCTCTATGCCGGAACGCTGTATCTTTTCGATAGCTCTGTTCATATCGCAGGCGGCGTTTTGGTTTTTGTTGGCGGCACGCAGCGTCTCGCTGTCCGGCGATTCGATGCCTACAAATACGGACGTGAATCCCGATCGCGTCATTAAATCCAGAAGCTCGTCATCTTTGGCAAGGTCAATGCTCGCTTCAGTGAACAACAGATACGGATAGTTGTGCTCCTCCTGCCACACCGCCAGGAGTCTGAACATTTCTTTGACGGCCTTCCGGTTGGCAATGAAATTGTCGTCCACGATAAACAGGCGTCCGCGGTAGCCGGTCGTGTGGAGGTCTTCAACCTCACGCATGAATTGCGCGGGAGATTTGATGCGCGGAACGCGTCCAAACATCTGGACAATATCGCAGAATCCGCAGTTGAACGGGCACCCGCGGGAGAACTGCAGGGCCATGGATGCGTAGTCGTTCGGATTGATCAGGTCAAAGCGCGGCGACGGGGTAAGGTCCAAACCCGGTTTCTCCTGGTTGTCGTAAACTTTTTTTGTCGTTCTCCAATCGTAGTCCTTCACGAATTGGGGAAGGTTATTTTCGGCCTCATAAAGGATCAGATGATCGATCTTATCCGCTTCCAGGTAATCGCCCGGCCTGCCATAGGCCGATTGGACAAAGGGCCCTCCGGAAACAACGGTTTTCCCAAGGTCATGGCACATATTGAGAACCTTCGAAATGGACAATTAAAGATGCTTTGTATCTGAAATATGGTAACATGGCCTTTACATTATAAATTCAGATACAATTCGGCGCGTTTTTCAATTCTGCCCAATGTTGGATTATCGGGCCTGTAAGCTTCCATGAAAACCTGTTTAACTCTTTGGGCCTGTGGTAAAGATTTAATTTTATCCGGAGCGTGGCCCCAGTCTAAAAGAATATGATGAGCCTTTTGCGGCAAAATTTTCAGGGATTTGTAAACGGTTGAACGGCCGTTGCTTCCCTTGATTTTGGGACCGCAGGCAAAAGAAACTTCCGTAACATGGGTTGTCAACGAGCGTTTGGCCCGTTCATTCTTGGTCTTATCATTATGCTCTCCATGAGAAGGAATAAAAATAAACCGCATGTTGTCCGGTGTAACGCCACCCACAGTCAGAGGCACGCCGTAATCAATGCCGTTTAAATTTGATCCGATCAGTTGTGTGCCGGCAACGGCCATGACATCTTTATGGCTAATTCTCCGGTCAAAGAGATTGACAAAGAAACGACTGATTTTTCTGTATTGAGCATAAAATCTGCTGTTTTGTCCTTTTCCGGTCCTTTCGAGATGCATTTCCTCAGCTGCGTCCTTCACGGCATCGCGAATCCATCGATATTGAGTCGATGGATCGGCATTTCCTATTTCCTCCGTCAGATACGTTCGCACAATGCCCAAGCCGCGGTATCCTTTTTGAACATCAACCTGCCGCTTGGAATTTTGATCACCCTGCGCGATATAATCCGTGGCCCAGGTGATCCCCATTTCCAGACTCAGCAGGGCTATTTCAACGGATGAATTCGAAACGTTCTGGCCGATCTCCAGAGCGATTTTATTTCTGAGCTTCAGGATATTGCTGCCGGTGACATCGATCTGGCTTCCAATCGGGAAAAGATCAGATTCACCCAGGCAATTTAATCTCAGCCAGCCTTTTTTATCCGGCAGGGTGCCGCTGTCCCACAAATGGAACTTGTAGACAGCCGGAAAAGTCCTTTTGCTCTGTCTTAAAAATGATGCATTGCCCAGAATCAGATGATTATGGATAAGATGCGTGTACAGCGCAAGCGGCACGCCGTCGATGACGTGATTATAGACCAGACTCATGATCCGGTATGACCGATTTTGTTTGTCATAGGTGATTTCAATTAAGACCGGTTTGCAATAATCCCAATCCAGCGAAAAATCTATATCATAACCCGCCACCATATTATCTTCCGCACACAGACAGCCTTCCTTGACCTGTACATCCGCATTGATCAGCATATCGCCGTAATGTTTGAGCGCGAGATCCACAGCCTCGATAGCTCTATGGCGCATGGCCATGGCGCTTTCGAAATCAGGCGAACTTCCCCTGACTTCAAGACCAAAGCCGAAATGCTTGGCGTATTTTGATCGTAAGAATTCCCACGCGGTGGTTGTTTTATCCAGACCGAGCTTGGTTGTGATGTAATCTCTCGGCGTGGCCACGATTCCTCCAAGATGAATTGCTCCTACTATTGCGTTCATATCGGTCTCCTTTTCCTTTGGATGGTTGAGTCTTTCAATGTCATTGCACTCATCCTTAATGTCTCTTGACCATCTCTATACACCCGCCGGGCTTTCAGGAACCTTTCGTGTGTATTACAATTTTGCAAGGTTAGGAGTTGGAGGAAAGGGAATACTGCGCTTACAACGCTTCATCACTTTGGGAATCGCCGGCCATCGGCATGAAGCGTTTATGATCAAAAAAGGGTATTCGCTTTTGAAATTTGAGTCTCACAATAAGACAGCAACGGGTTTGCTGCGAAGGGGATGATTCTTCAGGATGTCAATCGTTTTCCGTTTCTCTATCCGTGATGTTTCCGTTTGTGGCGTTGATATATACCATCTCGGATGCATTGTTCCCGCGTTTGGTGACGATGACCTGATAATAGAGGACATGATCTTTTAATTTGGCTTTTGCCAGAACGGTCCTGCCGCCGGTTTCCTTTTCTGCGACAGCGATGGCTCGCGCCAGAGATATTTTAGCATCGGCAAAAGCTTCCTTTTTACTGATGTGCAAAAAATGCAGCAGGCCGAACCAATCATCGAGCTGAGCGAGCACTTTGCCGGATGTGACATCCACAAAATAAGCCTTCATGATGTGGTCCTTGACGGTCATCAATTCGAACACCAAGGGTCCTTTTCTCAGATGCAGCGGCTTTCTCCTGGGTTCGACCTCTGCCATAACTACTCTGCCGCCCGATGCCGATTCGATATTGCTGATGGCCTGGAAAAGACTGATTCGCGATTTTTCAAGGGCGCTGCGCTGCGCCTGCCGCGGCTCGTCATACGCGATGACCCGGGCCGGTAAGGCCAGGATAACCATCGCCACAACAACAAGCGCGCATATCGTACTCTTCATTTTTGTTTTCATTCATCACCGCCGTATCGTTTCATTCCCTGGCCTACCTATAAGCCAGCATAACTTACACCCACATTTCCTGAACATTACAACTTTGAAAGGTTCACACGCGCCGTTGAAAAACACGCTTGGCCTATTACACTGCCGTATCAGTATCGGCAAGGGGTGTTTTTGCCGGTCTTACGGGCGTGCGCTGCGGCAGAGTCAGGGTAAAGACCGCGCCCCGGCCGGGCAGATTCTGAACGTTAATTGCGCCATGGTGGGCTGTGGTAATGGCCTTCACCAGGCACAGCCCCAGGCCCAAGCCACGCTGCGACCGGCTTTTATCGCCGCGGTACAGCCGATCAAAGATGCGCGGCATGTCGGCCGGACTGATGCCTCCGCCGGTATCACTCACGGAAATGAAGATATTCGTTTCATTGCTGCCGGCATCAAGGGTGATACACCCGCCTGCAGGCGTATATTTAATGGCATTATCCATCAGATTGGCGATGGCTTGTCGCAGGCGTGTAGCATCGGCATGGACCGTCAAATGAGCGGGTATGTTCATTTCCAGCCGGATATTCTTGTCTTCCGCGTCATAAAGGTAGATGTCTGCAATGGCGGAGATGAGTTCCTTCAGGTCGATTTCTTGGAGATCAAGCGTCATGACACCTGTTTCCGCTTCGGAGATATCCATGAGCGCGTTGAGCATATTCAGAATATTCCCGGATTCTTCGGCACAATCCAGCAAAGCCTCCTGCAAGGCGGCCTTATCCGGTTCGCGCTGCATAACGGACTCAATGGAAAATCGCATACGGGTCAAGGGCGTCCTGAGGTCATGCGCCACATTATCAAGCGCTTCCCGCATGCCGTTCGTCAGAGTCGCGATCCAGTCCAGCATGGCATTGAATTGCCGGGCAAGCTCTCTTAATTCCGTATGGGTGTCACCCAGCGGCACTCGGGCATCCATCCGGCCGGCACGAACACTCTGGGTCGCCAGAGTTAATTCCCGCACCGGTTTGAGCGCCTGACGCGCGAGGAAAACACCGATCAGAATACCGAACAGAATCACCGGCCCCAGGATGATAAGAAAAACACCGGCGTAATATCCCAGATATTGTGCGCGGGCACGAGTGGAGTATCCCACTTGCAGGATCGTGCCATCAAGGAGCAGCCGTCCCGTAACATCAATATTATCGCCGCCTGTCAGCCCTTCCAGGGTCCTGGAGAGACGCGGTTTTTTCAGCAGAGTCCATTGGTCCTCCACAAACGGTAAAGGCGTTTGTATACGTTTTATCTGTGCTGCATTCCAGGTTTGCGGCAGTGTTTGGCTAAGGATGAAGCCGTTCTTCCCCGCGACACGGATAAAAAACCCGTTTTGTTCGTTCTGATAGCGGGTGCGTTCCAACTCCTGCACGAGGCGGGGGATTCCACTATGCTCTATGATATTGGTATAGGTGTTGATCTTTTCGGAAACGATCTGATGATCCTTGGTGCGCATCGTATTCCACAGCGCGACATAGCCTATGCCGAAAAGGAGCAGGGAGCTGAACACGAAGAACAGCGCATACCAGAGGGTGAGCCGGAAGGTGATTTTGCGTCTGAGCTGTTTAAGATATTTTAAGAACATACCCGACACCCCGCAGCGTATGGAGAATCTTGGTGTCGAAGTCGCGGTCAATCTTCCCCCGCACCCGGCAAACCAGGACATCCACGGCATTCGTCTGTGGATCGAAATCATAGCCCCAGACATGTTCCAGGAGAGCAGTCTTCGAGACCACTTTGCCGGCATTGAGCAAAAGGTATTGGAGCAGTTCGAACTCCTTGGGCATGAGATCGATCACCTTATCCCCGCGCCTGACCGTGCGGGTCAGCAGGTCCATGCTCAGATCACCGAAGGAGAGGCGTGTGGGTTCGGCGCTGCCGCTGGAACGGCGAATCAGGGCTTGCACGCGTGCCAGGAGTTCCGAAAATGAAAACGGTTTGGTCAGATAATCGTCCGCGCCGGTCTGCAGGCCCTTGATGCGGTCATCCACCGTGCCCTTAGCGCTCAAGACCAGGACCGGGGTTTTAATGAGGCGGTTGCGCATCTTTTCTATGATGCTCAGACCGTCCAGACCGGGTAACATGATGTCGATAACGGCCACATCATACGGTTCTGTCAGCAGCAGGTCCAGACCGTCGACGCCATTTTCGGCATGGTCAACCGCAAAACCGGCTTCTCGCAAGCCGCGTCTGACAAAGTTCGCGATCTTGCGATCGTCCTCAATCAGCAATAAGCGCATGTTCTAATTCCTTCTGATCTGTCGTTTGGGACAAAATCACTGCGTTCTCTTTACCTGTTTGCCGACATTCTATCAAGCACATAAAACGCGACATGGGCTTACGGTGCAAAAAATATTTTTTTAAAAAAGATATATTATCTGACGTTATTTAGAAAGGTAATGGCTAATGGCAGTGAACGATGAGAACTTCCGTTTTGTGGCCGGGGGTAGGAAATACTATCTTTTCCTGATTTATCCTGTGTCGCAAAAAATGATATCAGCGGCCGGCAGTTGTGGTTTGAACGTTGTAACCGGCCGCTGAAAGCTCAGGTATTATCTGTTATGTTTTTTGGCGGACTCTTCATCACAATGATATCCAACGGGCATGCCCGGGAACACAGACCGCAGCCGATACAGGCCTTGGGATACTTTAAATAGGGCCAGGCATCCACACCCTTTTCCCGCGGCAAATCCGACATGGCCAGACAACCCGCGGGGCAGGCATCTACGCAGATAGAACAGGCCATGCAGGTCTCCAGGATGAAATCGGGCTTGAGCCATTCCGATCGTTTGATCATCAAGCATTCGGAACCTCCGGCATCGAGCAGGGCGGATTGCGGGCATATTCTCCCGCAAGCTCCACAGTCGATGCACAAAGCGCCGTCAATCGCATGGAGTTTCTTTTTTTCGCCAGAAATGGCGCCGGATGGACAAATCCGGGCGCAGGCGCCGCAACCATTACATTTTTCCGTGATCGTGTAAGGCATATTTAACCTCTTATTTAATTTCCAGCTTTCGCAGGGTTTCTTCTTTGGGCTTGCCGGTATCTCTGTCCCATCCAAACTGCTCCCAGTAATCAAAGGCAAGTTTTTCCACATCGACGAACCTTCCTTTATTGGCGCCTTCCTTCTGGGGAGGATTACCTTGGGCACGGCTGCTGATGAAATTGTTTTTCGGTTCAATGCCATGCCGGACATTGAAATTTTGTTTCATCGTCTGAATCCGTTCGCCTATGGTCATGTATTCATCGGGCGTTAACGTCCAACCCGTTGCCGCATTGAGCCAATCGAAAGTTGGTATTTTTTTTGATCCTAGAAAAAGACCGAAGAGACACATGCCTGCTGCATTGCCCACATTCATGAACTTACTGCATGCGGCAGAGGCTTGGGCCTTTTCCTTGTTGATCTTGTATTTGCTTCCCTTCATAAAAAGAGGGGTTGGTTTGGGCAATCCCTTAACGCTTTTCCAGAGTTGAAACATTTCGTAATACAGATGGGCGCCAATGGTGTGACGTCCCGGTGTCGGTTCCACACTATAATGAACGTTGAAGCCCGGATCATTGCGGCCGTCATGCATGGCCGGTTCCTGTCCTCCGGCATGGACGGTCAAGGCTTCCGCCCCTTTGCCGATTTTTTTAGCGGCGATCTTTGAACCGTCGGCTAGCAGATCACCGATGCCCTCTCTTTTGATCATTTTTTTGATAAGGGTTACCATTGCCTCTGTATTGCCCCATTTTAATTCCAGACCGTCGGTATCTTTGATGGTCAGAATGCCCTTTTCGTAACATTCAATGGCAAAAGCCGCCGTCGCACCCGCAGAAATGGTATCCATGCCGGCCCTGTTCAGAATCTCGTTTAAATAAAAAACACTGTCCAGATCCTCATTCATGCAAAGGCCGCTTAGGGCCAGAACGCTTTCATATTCAGGTTTGTGGGTGTGGGAATACTTTCCCTTCATGGCGCAGATACCGCCGCATCCCAATGGACAGGAATAACAATGGTACTTCACAATTTCCGCGTCTTTGACGAGATCCGGACTGATTTTATTGGATTTCTTCAGAGGGAAATCTTTATTGGATCCATCCCAGTTTTTCAGAGGAGAATCGCCCATCTCGATGGACATCTGATTCATGCCTCCTGTGCCCCACTCCCTCAGAATGGTCTTGTATAAGAGACCGTCTTGGGGAAAAAGAGCAGGGGTCACACGCAGGAATGTTCCCATCAGGGCCATTCCTATTCCCGGAAGCAGGTTGAGGGGTATGGGAAAGTTGACCCACTTGTTGCAGTGCCGGCTTAAGCGTTTCATTTCCGCCGGATCGTGCGCGACGATGCGTTGCACGCCGTCCAGGACGACCGCCTTGAGTTTTTTGACTCCCATGACAGCACCCAGACCCGATCGGGCGGCGATTCTGCCCTTGTCGGTGCATACGCCGGAAATCAGAGATACTTTCTCACCAGCAGTGCCTATAACGGCCACATGCGCTTTGGGGCCGTGTAGTTTTTCGAGTTTTTCTTCTGCTTCGATGGCGTCAAGTCCCCAAATCCCTTCGGCGTCTTTCAGCGTGGCCTTACTGTTTTTTACATACAGATAAACCGGCTTATCGCTGATGCCTTTAACAAAAATGGCATCATAGCCGCAGCGCTTGATGGCCGGAGAAAAGGTGCCGCCACAATTCGCGTCGCCCCAACCTCCGGTTAGAGGGGATTTGCCGACCAGCGTCCACCGTCCGGAGAATAAACTGCCCGTGCCCGTGAGAAATCCCGAACAAAAACCGAGAATGTTTTCCGGTCCCAAGGGATCAGCACCGGCCGGTATACGATTGTAAAGAATGTATGCACCCAAGCCCATCCCGGACAGATACTGCTTATAGACTTCGTCGGGTATCACTTCCTCTGTCATGGTCTGATTGGATAAATCCACCATGAGAATTTTGCCCATGTAAGGTTTGTTCATGACACAACTCCCTTTCGTTTTTCAGCCTTTTTTCACTTTACTCCGGTCCAGCGGTTTCCCTTCCCAGGCCGCTTCCAGAACCATCAGATTATCTTCGTAATCCGTATCTTCGGGATTATAAATGGATGCGCCGTCAGACAGTGCCGCTTTGGCGATCTCGGGTAGAATTTCACGGGGAACGAGCGGTTTGCCATCACGGTCCTTTATTTCCTGCAGGCATCGGGGATGCCGGCCCCCTGTAAGGGCATTAAGTTCCTGATTCATTTCCCGGATCAGGGAGGCAACTTTCTGCGCGCGCTCTTGTTTAGGTGTCTTGAGATAAACCGCTTCCCCTGCCATGGGCAGCAGCAGCTCCGCGATGATTTCTTCACGCTTATGCATATTGTATTCGAGGCCGTAAGGCAGAATAGTCGCCATGCATATACCATGGGGAGCGCCGCAGACAGCGCCGGTGGCGTGCCCGAGATTATGCACCAGCCCCACCATGGAATTAGAAAACGAAATGCCGGCGAGACAGGCGGCAATGGCCATGGCCAGTCGACCGTCTTTATCTGAAGGATTTTTTGTCACGGCGGGCAGATATTTAAAGATCATATTGACGGCAGCTAGGGAATGGGCATCACTCAATGGATTCTTCTGAAGACAATAATACCCTTCCACAGCGTGGCTTAAAGCGTCCATTCCCGTCATGGCCGTGATGAAAGGCGGCATGGTCATGGTCATGCGGGAATCAAGAATGGATACATTGGGCAGCAAAAAATAACTGGTAAATGCCATTTTAAGATGCTTTTCATGATCTTTGATGACAGCGACCAGCGTCACTTCTGAACCCGTGCCTGCCGTTGTCGGTACGGCAACAAGAGGTTTCAGACGCCGCTTCAGGGCTCCGGCGCCGCTGAAGGCCATCAGGTCGGTGGCATTTTCGGAAACGACGATATTGACGCCTTTGGCCGTATCCATGACCGATCCACCGCCGACAGCGATGATGGCGTCACAGCCGTTATCCCGGTAAAGACCGGCTAACTGGTTGACCACCCTTAAATCAGAGTCAGGGGGGACGTTGTCCGCGATACCGCCAATGGCAATGCCGTCTTTCAGTGCATTGACGACGATATCCACGAGCCCGGCGGCGGCAACACCTTTATCGGTAATAATCAGAGGCTTTTTTGATCCCATGTCGGCCAGCAGAGCCGGTATTTTTTCCAGTGCGTCGTGTCCCGCAACAATCTTTACCCGACAGCAAAATTCATAATAATCCGGTAGTATCATCACTTGCATCCTTTCTGTTCATGACTTGACAGAGCTGCTGCCGGCACGATCGATAACCGTGCGCAGGTAAGCCCCGTCGGGTTCCTGATTGATTACGTCAAATATATCATCCATCAGGTACCGGGGAATTCCCGCCTCCTGAATGGTGCGCGGCATTTTGCCCTTCAGCGCGCCGTAAAGTTCATTCATAAATTTATTCAGAGTGTCTAATGCCCTGTCCGCTCTTTTATCCTCAGGCGTGGAAGCATATTCATCTTCGGTGGTTAAAGGACGAAGCAGAACAGATACAAGGCGGCTGTCCTGCTTCATGTAATCGGAAAGCACCGTGTTCAGACACATTCCGATTACGACGCCCGGATGAACATGGACAACGTTCTGAAAGATCTGGCCCAACCGGTAGAGGACATTCCGGTCGGTGTTGGAGATGACGCATCCCGACATGGCTGCGGCATTGGCTATGGCGAGCGCAGCCTTTTTATTCCCGCAATGATTGATGGCGCCAACGAGATTTTCCCGAATGAAACGCAGCGCGGCTAAAGCGTAAGCATCCATGAACGGATTTGCATCCGGCGCAGCGCATGCCTCCAGCGTGCGGCCCAACGCGGCAAGTCCCGCTTCGGCAATTGTCTTTCCATCTTTTACTTTGGTCAGCCGGGGATCAAGCACAACAAGGTCAGGCATCAACGACATGGAAACAAAGGTTTTTTTGTTTAACACGGCATATTTCGATGTTTCCATGCCGGTTACAGACGCTGTCGGAACGAATACAAAAGGTCCCAGGGGATCAGGAATGGCCGTTTTCTCCGAGAGCTGACGCGCATCAGTCGTTTTCAGCGCGGCAGCCAGATTCACTGTCTTGGCCACGTCAACAATAACACCGCCACCCAGCGCGATAATGGAATCGTACTGACCTTTAAAGAAAAAATCTCTGATTTGTTCAACAACATTCAGATCGGCCGTATTCCTTATGTCGTCAAAAAGGCCCAGGGTCATTCCGGAATCACCGAAAGCATGGGTCAATGTCCGGATCGAATTGCGTCCCGCCAAATCACGGCCGGTTATAATCAGGGGTTTGAAAGCATTAAGGCTGGCCAGTTCGACCGGAAGATGTTCCAGCGCCTTGTTCCCTGAATTGGTCTTGAACGGACAGGTAAATGCAAAACCGTTAGTAAGATTCATTTTTCATTCCTTTCATTAAATACCCAACAAGGTACGTGTATAGACGCCGACTCGCCCTGCAAGCTTGCGGCCGAACGACCACCATGACGGATAACGTTTCACGGCCAGAGAGGCGATGATCTTGGGCAGTAGATAAACTTCGACGATATCGAGAATCCGGATAACCGAGAGGGAGTAAGGGACTTCGCCGTCAACCATCAGACGATTGCGGGTTGTCGCCACCGCCGTACTTTCCTGAAAAGATAAGATTGTAAAGGCAGCATCGATACTTTTGATAATCAGACGGAGGTGAATAGGCCGGCACTGAAGATCGCCGCCGAAATATTTTACCTTACCCTTTTCCTTGCCGACAACCATCCAGGGGCCGTTGGGAAGGCAACCCAGCGTAAATGTAAATTCATCGGGAAGTGTATCGAACAGATTTTTTACTTCTTTATCGGTTTTTGCCGCCGCCTGGATGGCCCGGCCTGTAAACCACAGAAAGACAGCCACGTAGATTTTTTTCAGAGGTTTTCCTCCCGCATGAATTTCCTGCATGTTTAAATCCTCCCATCACTTTCGGTTGAAAAAAAGCGGTATGCTGTTCGCAAGAAATATGATTCCACACCATTCAACGGGGCGCTTTTAATACGCATTTTAACGGACATAAACCAGCGCCTTTTCTGCTGCATCAGTTAGAATCACTTTGATTGTTTAATCATTAAATCAATATTGCTGATAAAAACGTGTGGAAGTATAAGAAGTCGGTTCCTTTGTGTCAAGAGAATTTTGGGAGAATTTTGGGCAAAGAAAGATTTTGTGTGCCAGGGTGAGTGCCCTCCGTTACTTTTCCCCATTTGCGCAGGATGAAGGGGTGCCGAGTCTGACAGTATCAAAGCCGTAATAGCTGCCGAGACACGCATTGCGAAAGTTTTTTGGATCGCTGGTGATATCCGTGGCAAAAAGGGTTCGAGGCGGTCTCGAAATGCTTGCCAGAGTAATTTCCTTATCGCCACGCTTCATGGCGGCATCGATTTGAGCAAAGCGGGCTTGCATCTCCTTTGTGTATCGATAACCTCGATAGGTGTCCTTGTAGCCTTCGAAAACATTCGGTGCTCCCAGCATGCTCACAAGGAGCAGCATCATTGCCGCAAGCATCAAGCGCTTGCCATGATTGCTTATGTTGTCTGCCGCAAGAAAATTTCCCAGGATCAGAAATGATGGATACCAGCCCAGCAGGAAGAAAAGAAAAACAACGCTTTCCGCCCGCTCCGGAAGAGGATAACGGTTAATCAAAAATCCGATGGCGTTGAGGACGAAAATTCCACAAATCCAGAATACAGGCACGGCTAAAAAAGATCTGCGGAACATTCCCTCTTTATATAAAATATTTTGGGCAGTTTCGGCCGTAAAAATAAGCATGACAAAAGCCGAAGCCCATAGGCCGGGATTGGAAAGCCAGTAAAGAATGCGCAGCATAACCCAGGGGATGTACAGAAGGACAGCCATCCAGGGAGTCGGGCGTATCATGGAATCACCATCAATAGTTGAAAAGCGCTGAAAGTTTCCCGGAGCAAGAACACTGATGAATGTGAAAACGATGCCGATCAAAAGAAGTGTCAGCCAGAACAATCGTGATTGACGGCGTTCCCTTACCGAATACCATGTTCCACAAGCGATGAGCATAACGGTCAGAATCATCGATACTTCATTGCTGCCGATTGCAGCTACAGTCAAGCCTGCTGACAAAAGCAAAATCAAAGCCCTTAATGATTGGTCATCACTTGCCGTTTCACGCCGGATGCAAAGGGCAATGAAAAGAATCGAGAAAACATTTCCAATCTGATAGGTGAAGCTGCCGGCCAGCCAATAGAAGGTCTGTGCCGGATCAGGAACTCCGGCAATAAAAAGGATCGTTGCGATGGCTCCCGTAAGAAAGGGGAAACGGAAAGGGCAGACGTGTCGGCTGATTGTCCAGGCCAGAAAACTGAAACTGAGCCAGGTCGAAACCAGCACAACAATTGCCGCATAAGGATAAACCGCAACAATATTGTCGTATCCGCCCAACAGGCTCATGGTGAAAACCGTCGCATATCTTCCCGACGAGCCAAAATACGACAGCGACAGGATGTCGAAAATACCAAGCTTCCGGAATGTGGCGGCAATGCAGAAGTCGTCCGCCGACGGCCAGGCAAAGAAGGATAGGCCGATGAACATAACCAGCAATCCAAATGCCGCCAGTCTCAGCCCCGGTAACACGTATTTGCGCAAAGGGCGTATTGTTTTGTCCAGACTGAAATATTCGAATTTCCCCATTATTGCCCTCTATAACTTAATTTTGGATTTGAACACAAAAAGAGAAATACGGGAGGTGATATATCGGCGCGCGGACATTTTGATGATCAGGTGTCTGCTTTTCCATGAGGCATTCATGCACTAAAATTGCAATGGTACTGCAAGAAACTCCGGATTATTGATGTCAAAGTTTGAGGCATTGTTTTCAGTTCCGGGACTTCGATTATTTCTGAAAAACACCTGCAGGGATGAATTTGCGGAATCATAGATCACGATCTGTTGTGTGATATGCGTCATGATGCCTGCGTGATCACTCAAATCAATATGGGTGCCGTAATAGGTCGCAATTTTTTTCATCTCTTCAGCAGTGACCAGATTATTTGAAGATAAATAGGCACCCAATTGATCTTGAATCGACTGCCAGCGAATCGTGTTTGCCGAGTTGCCGGTGAAGTTATCAAAATTATCCTTTAACAAAAAAGCGTTAACCGCAGCGATGGCATCTGAAAATTCCCACGTTATCCCTGCATTCAATTCAGAATTATCATCACGAAGGATACGTCTGCCATTTAAATCATTTTCCAATACGCTGACCGTCCTGCCGTCCCCGATGACGATAAGATGATTATACGTATATTTTCGTTGAGAGAGGTAACGGGCGACGGCGTAAATAGTATGATAGTTTTCCAGAGCATAGCGCAGATCAAAATGATAGGCGTAATAGGTGTCGGAAGATAAGTCCGGATACGGTTCGCCGGTGGGAGCATCGAGCGTGGCCACAAAGATACCATGTTTGTTCAGGCCGGTTGAAACGGATAACGATAAAAGAGAATTGCCGATATTCACAATCTTTTTTCTGCCTTTGTTGATATAAAATACCGCGCCGTGAGGAGCGCCCGACCAGTCCAGCAATCGGCCGATGATCGGCTTATGGGTGGCGGATACTGAATGATAGGCGGCAATAACCGAACATTGGCTGGATCTGTGTACCTCTCCAATCAGACTGAAATAAAATACTTCATCAACGGATAACACGCCGTCATTTTTGTCGTTATGGGTTCCTCCATCAAATTTGCTGGCTAATCCGTTGATAAAATCCCGGTACTCTTGAGGAATCTGATTCTTGATCAGTTGAATGCGAGTCATGATCTTATCATATTCGACATCCGGCAAAGCTGACAAGTAATTCACAAAGCCAGTCTCCAGAGCAGGGTATTGAGATACCAGCTTTTCTCCGTATAACTGCCCCATATGATAATCCGTATCCCAATGGTAATTCAGGATGACTTCATAATAGCCCCTTTTTTCTTCGCCGATATAGCGGACATCAACACTACCCTTATACAATTTGCTCATAATATCGGTCAGGTTGAAGGAACTGATGCTTGCTGAATCGTCGATGTTGTCATCTGTGGCGTCAGGGGGGGCTGTTTCTTCCGTGTTTTTTTCATTGTCTGCGGAAGAACCGCTCTTGTCCCCAGAATCAGAACATCCAACAAAAAATAAGAGTGAAAAAATAACCACAACAATCAGAAAGGTTTTGTATGTCCGGAAGAGTGTTTTTTTCATGGTGTTCCGCCTCCTTGATATAGAATTATTTTGCAAACCTCGATGGAGTTTCTGCTTCACTATATTTTAGTGCAAACGAAAAAATAGAAAATCATCATTATCGTCTGATCAGCTCATCACCTTGGTTGCAGCAGATTTGTTTCCGGAAATATGATTTTTTAGCAATCTAAAATTTGTGTAAAATATCATGATCGGATTCATCCAATGGAATTACTCTTCGGGGATCCGGTTGCAGTCCAGACAAAGCTTTGCCGCCTTTTTTTACGGTTTTGCCATTTTGCCGTATCTGCTCACGTTGACTTTCTCGCGGCAGAGATCTTATAAAATCTCCTGAAGCCGTCAACTTGAAACCGGCCACCATGCTGCGCATTTCTTCGGATTGTGAAGACATTTCCTGGGCAGCGCTTGCTGATTCTTCAGCATTTGCCGCGTTTTGCTGAGTCAATTGATTCAGCTGTTCGACTGCCTTATTTACCTGACTGATTCCTTGATCCTGCTGATCTGATGCCGCCGCGATTTCCGATACGACCTGACTGACCTTTGTAACACGCATAGTAATATCCTGGAAATTCGTTAATACCTCAGTGTTGATGAGAACTCCGTTTTCTGAGTTCTTCACCGCTTCTTCAATCAGATTGGCCGTGTTCTTGGCTGCCTCGGCACTACGCTGTGCCAGATTCCTTACTTCTTCAGCCACAACGGCAAATCCCTTGCCGGCGTCACCGGCACGGGCCGCTTCGACTGCCGCGTTCAAGGCCAGCAAATTGGTCTGGAAGGCGATCTCGTCAATGGTTTTCACGATCCTGGCCGTGGCATCTGATGAAGTCTTGATCTTGTTAATAGCCGAAGACATCCGTTTCATGCTTTCAACACCTTTCTGGGCACTATCGCGAGCCGCTTCGGCTACATCACTGGCTTCTCTGGCGTTTAGGGTATTTTGTTTGGTCATGGAGGACATTTCCTGCAGACTACTTGAGACTTCTTCCAATGAACTGGCCTGTTCACTTGCTCCTTGTGACAACGACTGTCCGCCGGTGCTTACCTGCACACTTGCTGATGCGACCTGATCCGCACCGATAGCCACTTGTTGAAGGGCCTTGTCCAGATTATCCACTGCCAGATTGAGTGATTCTTTGATTCTTGCATGATCACCCTTATATTCACCAATCACCCGTGCTGTCATATCCTTACCGGCCAGTTTTTCAAGAACATCAGACGCCTCGTTGATCGGTCCCATGACTTCATCCAGTGTTCTGTTGACACCCTGAACTATTTCCTGATAAGCACCTTTAAACATTTTGGCGTTACCACGCACATCCAGTTTCCCTTCCATTGCCGATTTAGTCAAAAATTCCATTTCATTCACCATATTGGTAATGGTCTCCACCATTTTTTTCAGAGCCGGACCGATCTCATCCCGGTCGTCAATGATGGTTGATGTAATATTGATGTTACCTTCAGATATCTGTTGCATATTGAAAACGACATTTTTCTGAAGATGATCGGCGAATTCATCCATGGAATTGGCCAAGAGACCCACCTCGTCCATACGCTTTCCCATATTCAAACGCGTAGACAAATGGCCTTTTCCGATTTCAGTAACCATCAACAAACCCTTTTTCAGCGGTGCCGCAATTGAACGAGAAAGAAACACACCGAGCAATATCGCAATTACGCCGCCGATGATCATCAGAGACATAAATATGCTTTTTGCCCTGATGGCAGAGAGCCGCGTTTTCTCGGCTGAGTTCACGGCTTGTGAAGCAATGATAGACACCAGTTGGTCCAAACCGTTAGCGGTCAACTTCAGGCTACCCAGCGCGTCTAATTCGGCTTTGTCTGCTGCCTTGTCCCATTTTTGAAAATTCGCGTCTTCTTCGGATATTCCTGCTTGCACTAATCTCAGTTTATTATTCAGAGCTTCCATCGCTTTATCATGATTTTTTTTCCATGTTCTGAAACTAACTACGAATTCATTCCACAACAACTTCTCATTTTCCCCCTTGGGTAAATTCTCATACTCGGCCCAGTTCTTTTCCAATCTTTCCCATGATACACTTATCTGCTTAAACAAGTCTTTGCGAATTTGTTCATTATCAAACATGATGCCCAGAGCCAGACCCCTTTCACAAGCCACAATATAACTAATCTCTTTATCAATGCTTCTGAGATTATTGACGGCGGTTAGTTCGACATTACTGATCTGGTTGAGTTTGTTTCCTAGGGCGGACAGATTGAAGAGGGCGTAAAACCCTATGGCCTGTGACATCACGATGATAAAAATCACGCCGCCAACGATCTTTGTTCCTATTTTGACATTGTTAAGCATAGTTCTTGCCCCTTTATGCTTTTTCCTGTGATTTTGATTTCATTCAGTCCCTGATTTTCAGATATCAAAAATATTGTAGGTTGGATTTATTGACATCTGTAAAATTCTCACTGAATTCTAACGACAGTTACATGAACTTCTTTTTTAAGGTTAAATAATTGAATGAAAGGTTGTTAATATCATTAGCAATTTTTTTAAAATATCCTATATTTTAAAAAATAAGTCAATGATTATTCTTTAATCTGGATTATTCTTTAATCGCAATTGGTTCGTGACTTTAATCTCTTCGGGTACAATTCCCCGCCGCTTGCAGAGGGGTTGTTCATTTCAGAATCAACCGGTTGAAATTCAGACTTAAATCCGGATGGCATCAATTGGTAATTAAAAGTAGAGTACCCGTTCCATAATCAAGAGGGAAGTTTCATCAGGAATGGAGCCGTTCTGAATCAACCTTGTTTTACCTTTCAATATCTGGTAGTTGAATGCAGGGATTTGTTGAAATGGAAGATATTCTGACCGTATCACAACTTAATAATAATATTAAATTTCTTCTTGAGGAAACGCTTGATTTTGTTCTGGTGGAAGGCGAGGTTTCCAATCTGCGGCGGCCGCAATCCGGACATGTTTATTTCACATTGAAAGATGAACAAAGCCAGATTCGGGCGGTTTTTTTTCGTCAGTTCGGCGTTTATCAGAGACGCAATCATTTTGAACTGGAAGAAGGTCTGAAAGTTTTGTGCCGGGCACGTTTGAATGTTTACCTGCCGCGCGGCGAATATCAACTGGTTGTCGAGTCGGTGGAGCCGCTGGGAGTGGGTGCGCTGCAAAAGGCGTTTGAGCAGCTCAAGGCAAAACTGTTTGCGGAAGGATTATTTGATGCGTGTCATAAGAAATCACTTCCCTTTCTTCCCGAAAGAATCGCTGTGGTGACGTCGCCGACCGGGGCGGTCATCCGGGATATTCTGAACATCACGAAACGGCGTTTCCCGTCGGTTGACGTGTTGATTGCTCCGGTGCGCGTGCAGGGCAATGAAGCGGTGGATGAAATCATCCGGGCTTTGCGCAATGTGCATGCCTACGGCGGTGTAGATGTCATTATCATTGCCCGGGGCGGCGGTTCGCTGGAAGATATCGCTCCTTTCAATGATGAGGCGCTGGCGCGGGAAATTTTCAGGTCCACGATACCGATTGTATCTGCCGTAGGCCACGAAACGGATTTTACGATTTGCGATTTTGTGGCGGATCTGAGGGCGCCCACGCCGTCTGCCGCCGCGGAACTGATTGTTCCGCAACGATTAGAATTGTTATCAAAAATCAATACGCTCCAACAGCGGACAATGTCCGGTTTTTTCCGTCAGTTGGATGACTATCGGGAGCAGCTTGCCGATTTGCAGGTAAGATTAAAGGATCCGCGCCGGTTTGTGGCTGATCTGAAAATAGGCGTGGACGAGCTCAGGGAAAGACTGACCGGCGCCTTGCAACATAAAAAGCAAAATATTTATCATGAACTGCGTCAACTGGAATTGCGTCTGTTGCATCAGAGCCCGGTGCTGAAAATCAGAGAGAAGAAATTTCTATTGCAGAATCTGCAAAAAGAATTATCAAATAACATACTGATTCGTTTGACAGCCGCCAGAGAAAGACTTATGAAAAATTCAGCCCTTCTGGAGTCGATCAGTCCTCTGGCAGTTTTGCAGAGGGGTTACAGCATCACCCGTCGTGTTGACAGCGCGATGATTGTGCGACAGACCGATGATTTGAGTGTCGGAGACAATGTGAATGTACTCTTGGCAAGGGGTAATTTTAACGCTAAAATAGAAAAAATATTTTAATGAAGGTACATATCCCGTTCATGGGGGTTAGGGGTGAATGATGGCAAAGGAGAAATTTGAAGACGCGCTGGAAAAACTCGAAGATATCGTCCGGAAAATGGAAGCAGGTGATATGCCCCTGGATGATGCCCTGAAATCTTTTGAAGAGGGGATCAAGCTGATCCGTTTTTGTTCATCGAAACTGGAAGAGACGGAACGGCGCGTCGAGGTGCTTCTGGAAAAGGAAAATTCCTTGCAGTTAAAAAAGTTTCAGGGAGAAGACGATGAATCAAGATGATGACTTATTCTTAAAAGCTTACCTGGAGGACAGGCAAGGTATTGTGGAGGAAGCGCTGCAGCGTTATATTCCGGGGAACGGGATTCCCGCCGAAATATATGAAGCGATACGTTACAGTGTTTTCAACGGCGGGAAACGGATCCGGCCGATTCTCTGTCTCGCGGCGGCGGAAGCTGTCGGCGGAGACCTGGCGCCGGCCATGCCCGTGGCCTGTGCGCTGGAATTAATTCATTCATACTCTCTGATTCATGACGATTTACCGTCCATGGATAACGACGATTTCCGACGCGGCAAACCGACGTGTCACAAGGTTTTCGGGGAAAATATCGCCATTCTGGCGGGAGACGCGCTGCTGACCGAAGCCTTTTTCCTGTTATCCCGTTCTGAAAAGGTCATGTTTTCAGCCGAGAAGCGCCTGGCGGTGATTCAGGAAATCGCTTACGCTGCCGGCATCGGCGGCATGGTTGGCGGACAGGCGCTGGATGTCATTTCAGAAAAATCAGGCGCTGACGAACAGACGCTTCAGGAAATCCATCGGCGCAAGACGGGAGCGCTGATTATCGCCGCCGTAAAATCAGGCGCACTCATTTCCAACGCGGGCAAAGATAAAATGCAGGCTCTGACCGAATACGGCATCCATGTGGGACTGGCCTTTCAGATTGCGGATGACATTCTGAATGTCGAGGGAGACAGCGCTTTAATGGGCAAGGGCACCGGCAGTGATGCTTCCCGCAACAAACTGACCTATCCGTCTGTGCTGGGGATGCCGGCGGCGAAAGAAAAGTTATCTCAACACATTGAAGCGGCTGCGGCCAGTCTTGCGGGGTTTGATGAGCGGGCGATGCCGCTGATGGTCATGGCCCGTTTTATAAAAGAAAGAAAATCGTAAAGATATACCGGGAAGGATGTTGTTTTGGTAAAGCAGCCGGAAAAAGTCAATTACAGTGTTCTGCAAAATGTCAACCTGCCTGCGGACATCCGTGGTTTGAATATTGCTCAGCTTAATACACTGTCACAGGAAATCAGGGAATTAATCATCCATACGGTTGCCTTCCGGGGCGGACACCTGGCCTCATCCCTGGGCGCCGTGGAGTTGACCCTGGCGCTGCATTATGTTTTTAACACCCCTCAGGATAAAATCATCTGGGATGTCGGGCATCAGGCGTATGCGCATAAAATCATTACCGGTCGCAAGGATGACTTTGCCGGGTTGCGCACAAAAAACGGGATCAGCGGTTTTCCTCGCCGGGAAGAAAGTCCCTACGATGTCTTCAATGTCGGACACAGCGGAACCTCTATTTCCGCCGCCACGGGATTCATCGAAGCCGGTTGTTTGAAAGGATTGAATCATAAGGTCATTGCGGTCATTGGCGACGGTTCCATGACCGCTGGCATGGCCTTTGAAGGATTGAACTGGGCGGGGGATCGAAAAAAAAACATGATCATCGTGTTAAACGATAACGAAATGTCGATTTCCTCCAATGTCGGCGCAATGTCTTCTTACTTAAACCGCGTGATGACCGGCCATAAGATTACAACTCTGAAAACCGATATTAAAAGATTTCTCAACAGCATCCCGGGCATTGGCGGCAATATGATTAAATTTGCCCAAAAGATAGAAGAAATTTTAAAAACCATGATGGTTCCCGGAGCACTTTTTGAGGAAATGGGTTTTACCTATGTGGGACCTTTGGAGGGACATCGCCTGGATCACCTGATTAAGACTTTTGAAAATATCAAGGAGATGACCGCTCCCGTGCTCGTTCACGTCATCACGAAAAAAGGCAAGGGCTATGAATTCGCCGAAGAAGATCCTCTCGGTTTTCATGGGGTCGCTCCCTTTGATGTGGAAACCGGTCAGGCTATTTCTTCGCCATCCAATGTCCCGACTTATACAAACGTATTCGGTCGGGCCATGGTCAAACTGGCCCGTGCCGATTCCCGCGTTGTCGCGATTACCGCTGCAATGTGTGAAGGCACCGGCCTCAATGAGTTCTGCCAGGAATTCCCAAAACGTTTTTTTGATGTCGGCATCGCGGAGCAGCACGCGGTGACATTTGCCGCCGGTCTTGCCCTGGAGGGATTAATTCCTGTCGTTGCTGTTTATTCGACTTTTCTGCAGAGAGCCTATGACCAGATCGTGCATGATGTCTGTCTGCAAAAACTACCGGTCGTATTTGCCCTGGATCGTGGCGGGTTTGTCGGGGAGGACGGAGCGACCCATCAGGGCCTTTTTGATTATGCTTACCTGCGTTCCATACCGGATATTGTCGTCATGGCGCCCAAAGATGAAAATGAACTGCAACACATGCTCAAAACCGCAGTGGATTGCGGCCGTCCGGTTTCTTTGCGTTATCCGCGGGGAAAAGGTGTCGGGGTTCGTCTGGATGAAAAACTGATCAATCTGGAGATTGGCAAAGGTGAAGTGCTGCGGGAAGGAACGGACATCGCGATTATTGCCATCGGCAATACGGTGAATCCGTCTTTGGCCGCCGCCGCAAATCTTTCAAAAGAAGGAGTTCATGTTCAGGTTATCAATGCCCGTTTTGTAAAACCGCTCGACGAAGCATTAATTTTGAAAACCGCGGCGGAGATAAAAAAAATTATTACCATTGAAGAGAATGTGCTTCAGGGCGGCTTTGGCAGTGCCGTCCTGGAATTGCTGTCTGAAAAGGGGATAAAAGACGTTCAGGTCAAGCGTATGGGCATTCCTGATGAGTTTGTCAAACATGCCACGCAGGCCGAGCAGCGCAGTAAGTATGGCCTTGATGAAGAAGGTATCATGCGAACAACCCGGGAAATGCTGGCGAGATAATCTCTTATTATCCCTGTCTTTTCATGAAAGGATTGTAAGTACAGCGTACGAATTTTCATTCTTTAGACTTTAACCATTTTTCCGCATCGGACACCGTCGGGAAAACCGCGATCGGCAACGCGCGGTTTACGCACGCGTCTTCGGCAAACTTCATCGTATTACTGACAGAATTTACGTCGACATAGGCAATGGCTTTATATAACCCTCTGGCTTTGCACGTTACGTTCTGGACAAGCTCGAATACATCCATTATGGACAAGCGCGGACCATCAAGACGTTCTTCAATCAGGACCCTGAAACACTTGCGGGCGGCACATTCTTGATTAATTTCTTCGACATATCCCAAAATGGTCTCTTTGCTATTCTGGCCGGTAACAACGAAGTGAAGATATGTTGGTTCTTGCGTTACCTGTAATGCGTAAGCCATAGAGGACACTCCTGCATATCATAAAATTGGTTTTGATAAATATACCATATATTGATTTCTGTACAGTCAATTTTGGAAATCGTAAAAACGGGAAAATAGAGACAGTTGTTCCGGCTAACTATTTTCCGTGCCTGGCAGGATGGATAACATCATCCTGAAGCGATAACACATCATAAATCTATTATAATATCATCCAGGGGAGATTTTCACAAAACCTGCTACAATCTTGTTTTACCATACAATATCTGGTAATTTACAATAAAGGTATGGAGTATATGACCTCTAAAAAAATTCGTCTGGATCAATTGATGGTCGATCGTGGCGTGGCGCCGACGCTGGAAAAAGCCCGAGCGCTGATTATGGCCCGGGCGGTCAAGGTTCATGATGCCTATCCGGATAAGGCGGGCACGATGGTTTCTGCCGCCGCTGAAATTCATATCAAAGGCGAAGACAATCCTTACGTGAGCCGTGGTGGATTAAAACTGGCAGGGGCGCTTCAAGAATTTGATTTGAATGTTGATGGCCTTGTCGCTTTGGATGTCGGCGCTTCCACCGGCGGATTTACAGACTGCCTTTTGCAGAAGGGAGCACGAAAAGTTTACGCTCTGGATGTAGCCTACGGCCAGTTGGCGTGGAAGCTGCGCGCAGACAAACGCGTGGTGGTTATCGAGCGCACCAATTGCCGTTATTATGACGGAACGGATCTGGATGAAAAAATTGATCTGGCCGTCATCGATGCATCTTTTATATCCCTGAAAATTGTGATACCGGCGATTTTAAAGTTTCTGGAAAGCGGTGCACGGATTCTGGCGCTCATTAAACCACAGTTTGAGGCAAAGCGGGAAGAAGTAGCTGAAGGAGGCGTTGTTACGGATCCTGCTGTGCAGGAACGTGTGGTTCAGGAGATCAGGGCATTTTGCGAATCGCTGAATCTGGAAGTGGAAGGAACCTGTTCTTCGCCGATTTCAGGTCCTTCGGGAAACAAGGAATTTTTTATCCTCGCACGAGAAAAAAATGGAAATTAAATTAGCCCAGACGGCCGGTTTTTGTATGGGGGTACGCCGGGCGGTGGATATCGTCCTGAAAATTGCTCAGCAGGAAAAAAACCGCCGTATCTATACGTACGGCCCGCTTATTCATAATCCGCAAACCATTGAACTGCTCAAGAAACGCGGGATCATCCCTATCGGGAAAATCGAAGAAATCAAGGATCAAGAGAATGCCATTTTGATTATTCGCGCGCACGGCATCGCGCCGGCGGAGAGAAAAAAAATCAGGGAAAGCGGCATCAAGGTGGTCGACGCGACATGTCCCAAAGTCGGTTATGTCCAGGCCATCATCAAGAAGCATACCGCTCTCCAATACACGGTGGTTATTGTCGGGGACAAGGAGCATCCGGAAGTTGAGGGGCTTCTGGGTTACTCCGGCGGTCGTGGAATTATTATTTCAACAATCGAAGAAGTGGATAAGTTGCCTTGTATTGATAAAGTCTGCGTGGTTGCTCAAACAACGCAGAATCTTGACGATTACAATAAGATTGTGGAGAAGATAAAAACGATATGTCCCCAGGCGGTTGTCTTTAATACCGTTTGCTCCTCGACCGAGCAGAGGCAGGCGGAAGTTATCGCCATGGCCGGAGAGATGGATGCGATGTTTATTGTCGGAGGACGAAACAGCGCCAATACCCAGAGGCTTGCTGATCTCGCCCGGAAAAAACAACCGTCCACTTTCCATATCGAAACGCCTTCGGAAATGGCCGGGATTGATTTCGGTCCTTATAACCGGATTGGCGTTTCGGCAGGTGCGTCCACACCCAACTGGATCATGGACCGGGTGATGGATAAAATCATGGAAGGTCAGAGAAGAAAGTTGAAATACCTGGGCAAAATACTGGGGTTGTGGGTATCGGCGATCAAGGCGGATGTATATTCCGCCATGGGGGCCGGATGTCTTTGCCTCGTCTGCATGGTACTGCAGGGGATCCCGGTAAAGTTTCCTTTTATGGCCATCGCCTCTTTTTTTGTTTACGCCATTCACGTTTTGAACCGTTTGATCAGCCGTAAACCAACCGGCCTGGTGGGTTCTTTTCGCGAAGAGACCTATCTGCGCTACGAAAAAATATTCTTCTACACAGCTTTAATGGCCATTGGTACCGCGCTGGTTCTGGCGTTTAAAGAATCATCGACGGCTTTTTTGACGTTATTTGTGATGTCGGTGGGCGGTGTGCTTTATAATATGGGCATTTTTCCCCGGGAATGGAAAGTTCAGAGTTTGCGAGATATCCCCGGTTCAAAAAACACGTTGATGTCCCTGGCCTGGGGAATCGCCGCGGCGGTTTTACCAGTTTTGGATGAGCAACATTTCCATGTGCCCGGTCTGGTGGTGGCTTTTCTGTTCACGTTTGGAATGGTTTTTATCCGTTCAGCCATGGCGGATATTCTGGAAATACAAAGTGATAAATTGATAGGTAAAGAAACCATTCCGGTTTTTTTCGGCAAGGAACGGACTATTACGATTCTGAAAATTATTTCGTTGATATTATTAGTTATTCTTCTACTTTCCAGTCCCGCGGGATGGGCGTCATCTTTGAGTTTTTTTCTGATTCCCTGCTTATTATATTTATGGATTTGTTTCGTGTTTTGTGATAAAAAGCCCGTGCTTTCCGAGGCGGTTAGGGAAGGTCTTCTGGAAACCAGCTATGTGATGGCTGGTTTTTGTGTTTTACTGTGGCGCATTTTCTGATATGTGAAAGCCCATTCAAAAGAAATTTTATAAGAGATTATGGCACAAAAAATATTTGCAAAATGTATCTTAATTATATTTGTCTTCTTGACCGTTGCCTGCGGAGGGTTGCATTTTAATCAATTATCACCGGAAGCGAAGAATATTCATCCACGAAGGATTGCCGTATTTCCTGTGCAAGTATGGAATCACAAAGAAGTTGATTCCCGGGCGATTGTGGAACAGATTGTCGCGGAGTCGCTGGTGAAAAAGCAGTTTTTCGAAAATGTTATGACCGCTGAAACCTTGCGGCAAAAAGTACAGGAGAATGAAGAATTACGTAATTTGAAGACGGAGTACCTTGCAAAACTGCAAATGCTGAATTTTTCTGATCCTGACTTGATCAGAAGAATCGGGGATTTGATGAACATCGATTCTTTTTTACTGCTATCCGTTGATGAATGGAAATATTATGCCGAAGGTGATAAAAAAATGGCTGAAGTTGGATTATCCATGGCCATGTACGATATTGCCACGGGTAAAGTCATATGGAAAGCCAATCATTCCATTGTTGAAGATTATGTTTTACTGAAACCTGAACTACCGGGGATTGCCCGTGATGTCGCGCGTAAGATGATCCATTATATGCCGCATTGAGCGGGGATGAAGATAAATTTGAGATGAACGGAGAAATACCATGAAAGAAGAAGTTCAGAAAGCGATTGATATGGTCAGGCCCGGTTTGCAGGCTGACGGTGGAGACGTGGAACTGGTGGATGTCAGTGAAGACGGTATCGTCAGGGTTAAGCTGACCGGCGCGTGTCGCGGTTGTCCCATGTCCCAGATGACTTTGAAAATGGGCATAGAAAAAATCATTAAGCAGCAGATACCGGCTGTGAAGGAAGTTGTTGCCGTCTAAACGTATATCGTGACGGGCGATACCGCATTCAGGCTTTGTTTTATAATAATTTCCCGGCAGTCTGTTTGTTGAGGATTTTATTTTTAAAAGTAATAAATATAAAAGGAGTATGAAGATTATGGCATATGTGATTACTGACGAATGTATAGCTTGCGGTTCTTGTGAAAGTGAGTGTCCCAAAGGGGCGATTTCTGAAGGTGAAGACAAATATGTTATCGACCCCAAACTTTGTGATGATTGCGGAAGTTGCTCCGATCAGTGCCCGGTTGAGGCCATTGTGCCCGGTGAGGGAAAATAATTTTTCACGGTAAATATTTAACTGGGAATAGATCTTCTTTCAGCTCTATTCCCAGTTATGCCTATTACCTGCTCCATATTCATACCTTGCCGACAGGGGAGTCTTGTCTTCTTACAAATATTAACCGCAAGCGTTCATTCTATCAATAGCTTGCCCGGTTAGAAGGATTAAGTTGGTGAACAAATTTATTACCTTTGAGGGCATTGAAGGGTCGGGAAAATCGACCCAGATTAAACTGGCCGCGGCCTATCTCAGTGAGAAGGATATTCCGTTTATTGTCACGCAGGAACCGACCGGGACGGACATCGGAATTCAAATAGCCGATATCCTTTTCAAACGAGAGCATGGCCATCTCTGCGCGGAAGCGGAGTTGTTGCTGTTCTGTGCCGCCCGTGCCCAGCATATCCGGGAAGTCATCCGTCCGGCTCTCCAGCAGGGAAAAATCGTTTTGTGCGATCGTTTTTCCGATGCCACCTATGCCTATCAGGGCGCCGGGCGCGGCCTTGATCGTGAAGCGATCCGGTTCATCAACGACTACTCGGCGCGCAACACCCTGCCGGATATGACGTTGTTGTTTGATTTGCCTGTGGAAACCGGACTGAAAAGGGCGATGGCGCGCAACAACCAACTGGACAATCCCGCCGCTTCCGACCGTTTTGAAAGAGAGCATATGGAATTTCACACGCGGATTCGGGAAGGGTATCTGGAAATATCCAGAAATGATCCGGCACGTTTCCGTCTGATTAATGCCGATCGGGATGTTACCGCCATTCAGGAAGACGTGCGCCGGCATATAAGTGATTTCATCCAATGCCAAAAATAATTTTCGGGATGTTTTCTTTTTATTATGTCATTCAGCCATATTTACGGTCATGAACAAAAGATAAAAATTCTGCAAAAAACCCTGGTTCAAAAAAGAACAGGACATGCCTACCTCTTCAGCGGCCTGGAGGCGATCGGCAAGAAAACGCTGGCCCTTGAGTTGGTCAAAGCAATCAATTGCGCAAAGTCGGACTCCCTGAACGATTCGTGCGATGAATGTCCTTCCTGCCGAAAAATTGCAAAAGGCATCCACCCTGATATTTTCCCCGTGCAGGCGGAGGGTCAGTTCATTCGTATCGATACCATCCGTCAAATACAGGAAAGGACCCGCTGTCGTCCGCTGGAAGCGAAAAAAAGAGCGTTTATCATCGATGATGCCGACAGGATGAACGATCCATCGGCCAACGCTCTTTTGAAGATGCTGGAAGAACCGACATCGTCCAATATTCTGATCCTGGTGACGACCAGGCCATCTGCCCTGCCGCAAACGATTCTTTCGCGCTGCCAGCAAATGCGTTTTAATCCCCTGAGTGCGGAAACGGTTGCCGGATTTCTTGTGTCGGAGATGAAAATGGATGAACAGCAAGCGGTGCTGCTGGCGTCCTTATCCGGCGGTTCCATCGGCAACGCTCTGGCCTTAAATAAAGACAATATCGTCGATTATCGTAGAGAACTATTAGGTCTGCTGGCCGCCGCCAGTAAAAAAGATGCGTTCAGTCTGATTAATCTGGCCTCTTTTCTGGGAAGCAAAAAAAAGGAAATCAGGCAGGGGTTAAATATTGTTAATTCTTTTTTCCGTGATTTGCTGATTTTCAAAGAAACCGGAAAAAACGAAATGCTGATCAATCAGGATCATTATGATTTAATTCAGGAACGTGCCGGCCGGCTATCCGGTGAGCAGATTCTTCAAAGCATAGAACAGATAGAGAAAGCCGGCGTCATCATAGAACAGAATGTAAACAAATCATTGACTTTGGAAACAATGGCATTTAAGTTGAGCTATAGTGAGTCCCAAATTTCAGCAGCAGAGCGAACTGAAATTTGATGGACGTAGTGAAACTCGTTGAGAGCGAGCGAAGCGAAGCTCGAAACGTAAGTCGAACTATCCAATCCCGATTTATCAGGATTGGGAACTATCCCTGAAGCGAAGCGAAAGGGATTAAAAACAAGGTAGGACGTAAATTGCTTGTAAATATTATTGGTGTCAAGTTCAAAAAGGAAGGTAAAATATATCATTTCAACAGTTCCGATCTCATTTTACATAAGAATGATCAGGTGATCGTTGATACGGATAACGGCATCGCGCTGGGTGTTGTGGTTACGGATGTCAAAAGATGCCCACCCGAGGACGTGCCGGCGAATATGAAAAGAATCATCCGCAAGGTGACACAAGAAGATCTTCAGATTAAAGAGGACAATGAGCGGCTGGAGCGCGAGGCCTGGAGTTTTTGTCAGGAAAAAATTCACAAGCGGGAACTTGCCATGAAGCTGGTTGATGTGGATTGCCTCTTCGAGAAAAGTAAAATAATTTTTTATTTTACGGCGGAAAACAGAGTGGATTTCCGGGAACTGGTGAAAGATCTGGTGCAGAAATTTAAGATGCGCATAGAACTCAAGCAGATCGGCGCCCGCCAGGAAACACGCATTACCAAAGGCATTGCCGTTTGCGGACGGATGGTGTGTTGCGCGGGCATCCTGCAGAATCTCGAACGGGTTACAGTGAAGATGGCCAAGGAACAGAACATGTCCCTGAATCCTGAAAAAATCTCAGGATTGTGCGGACGTCTGATGTGCTGTCTGGCCTTTGAACATCAAGGATACGCGGGAAAGAAAAAATGTCCCAAGATTACCAAGGCGCCGGGCGGTGAATCTCTGGAACGGGAAGAAAAGAAAACGCTGGATCTGGAAAAAATGGATGAAATAGAGTCTTACAATGATTAGCAGGGAGAAAATATGGATATGTCAGAAGCATTTTATATAAGCACACCGATCTATTACGTCAATGCGTCGCCGCATATCGGACATGCTTACACGACGATCGTGGCCGATGTTCTGGCCAGATATCACCGGATGGTTGGACATGAAACTTTTTTTGTGACAGGAACCGACGAACACGGCGACAAAATTGCGGAAGCCGCGCAAAAGGCCGGCATCTCTCCCAAGGAATACGCGGATAAAATCAGCGCCCAGTTTCGCGCACTGTGTCCGGAACTTGCCATATCCAACGATTACTTTATCAGAACCACCGATCCCAATCACATTGAAACGGTACGTTATATTTTACAGAAGGTGTATGATGCCGGTGATATTTATTTCGGCAGTTACGGCGGCCATTACTGCTTCGGCTGTGAACGATTTCTGACCGAAAAGGAAATCGTGGACGGCAAGTGTCCCGAGCATGGACGGGAAACGCAGTATATCGAAGAAAAAAATTATTTTTTCAAGATGAGCAAATACCAGGACTGGCTCATTGACCACATCCAGAAAAATCCTGAATTCATCCGGCCGGAACGATACCGGAATGAAGCGCTGGCTTTTCTGCGGGATCCGCTGGAAGACCTTTGTATATCACGTCCCAAAACCCGACTGGAATGGGGCATCACTTTGCCGTTTGATGAAAAATATGTAACCTATGTCTGGTTTGACGCCCTGATTAATTACGTTACCGCCCTGGGATATCCTGACGGAGAAAATTTTAAAAAATTCTGGCCGGTTGCCGAACACCTTATCGCCAAGGATATTCTGAAACCCCACGGCATTTACTGGCCGACCATGCTCAAATCAGCCGGGATCGAACCTTACCAGCACCTCAACGTTCACGGTTACTGGAATTCGGACCAAAGCAAGATGTCCAAAAGCCTCGGCAACATCGTTCGTCCGCTGGATTTGAAAGACAAATACGGCCTCGACGCTTTCCGTTATTTTCTGCTCCGGGATATGGTTTTCGGGCTGGATTCCAATTTTTCGGAGGAAGCTTTTGTTCAGCGTCTCAATTCCGATCTGGCCAATGATCTGGGTAATCTGGTCAGCCGCACCATTACAATGGCCATCAAATATTGTGACGGCAAGGTCCCGGACGTCAGCGCGCATCATCAAGATTCGACCCTGCGTCAATCGGTTCTGAAAACAGTTGGTGACGTGGAAGCGAGTTTTCAGGATATGTCTCTGCATAAAGCATTAATGGCCATTTGGGAATTCATCAGTATCGCTAATAAATATATTGTGGAAAATGAACCGTGGACACTGGGAAAGGATCCGGCCAACCGGGAGAAACTGACGGCCATCATGTATAATCTCCTGGTGGCTCTTCAGGAAATCGCTGTCTTAATTTCGCCTTTCATGCCGCAAACGGCGGAGAAAATCTTGAAACAAATCGGAGATGGTGAAGCCCGGCAGTTGGATCTCGCCGGAATCAAAAAGGGCAGTGTTCTGAAAAGCGGCAGTCCCTTGTTGCGCGGAGAATCGCTGTTTCCGCGGATCAGTCAGGAGAAGGAAGGCGGGGCGCCGGAACAAAAACAATCGCTGGCTGACCTGAAACCGGAGATTGACTACGAAGAATTCTCGAAAGTTGATTTGCGTGTGGCCAAAATTCTTGAAGCGGAAGCCGTGCCCAAATCCAGCAAGCTCATCAAATTGAAAATTGACATCGGTGAAGAAAGAACCATTGTCGCGGGGATCGGCAAAGACTACAAGCCGGAGGAATTAATCGGCAAGACAATAGTGGTGGTTGCCAATTTAAAACCGGCAAAATTAATGGGTGTTGAATCGCACGGTATGCTGCTGGCGACCGACACAGAAAAAGGTCTGACCGTTCTGGCTTTTGACCGTGAAGCCAAAACGGGTGGGAAAATCCGGTAATCGCCCCTTTGGGATGAAACGGGCGATCTTCATCAGCCTGTTAATTTTTCAAAAGTTTGTCCAATGCCGGGGGATCAAATCCATCTACCACCTGACCCTTGATGTAAAAAAGTGGTGTGCCTCTGAGTCCAATCTGTGAAGCGAATTTCATATTGGTTTTTATAGTTTCATCCGCTTTTTTGTCCGGGCAGACGTCTGGTTTCATTTTATCGAGTTTTCCGCTCAGAACATCGTTGTAAGCTTTGACGGCATCTTTTGAACATAAAATGTATTTGGCCTTATCGGCCGATTCCTTGGACAACGGGTAAAGGAAAGCATACATCGTGAGATCCTTATGCTTTGCAAAATATTTATAAGACTCACGGCAAAAATGACAATTCGGATCAACAAATTCTACGATAACGGTTTTGCCGTTGCCGATTTTTATCGCGCTGGCCAGGGGGAGTTTCGCTATTTTTTGCGCCATTTTCTTTAAGAAACTTTCCCGGGTGAGGTTGACTCCGTTTTTGGTAATCAGGCTTCCATACAAGATGACCTCATCCTTCGGTATATAATAATATAATTCATTGACGGCGTAAACTTCATAAACGCCACTCACGGCTGTAGGGGTTATGCTTTCATAATTATTTTTGGGGAAACTCTTTTTGAATTGCTCCTCAACTGTTGCCGTTTTCTTCCTGACAGGTACGGTTGTTTGTCTGGCTAAACCTAGAATGGGTAGAAGAAACAGAATCAATAATAAAACAACAGTGAATTTTCTCAAAATTTTCCTCCTTTAAGAAAGCTTTCGACATTTAAATCAAATTTGTCTGTTCGTCAAGTTTCGTCGGACTGTCGGGCTGTTTTTACCGGTGTGTACAAAATATACCTTGATCGGGGATATATCCGGGGAGAAAACCGTTTAAGATATGCGGTAGCCTTTTTCCCGGAAAAGCTTCAGGCAGGCTTGAACAACATCACGGTCATAAAGAATACCCGCGTTTTTTTCAATTTCGTTCAAAGCACTTTCCAGTTCCAGCGCCGGTCTATAAGGCCGATAGGAAATCATGGCCTCTACCACATCCGCCACCGCGAGAATTCTTGATTCAATCAGAATATCACCGTTTTTCTTACCCAGGGGATAGCCCGATCCGTCGATGCGTTCATGATGCTGGTACACGATATCGGCCAGAGGCCAGGGCGCTTCCACTTCTTTAATAATTTCATAACTGTAAAAGGGATGGTTTTTGACCAGCGAAAATTCAATGTCAGACAGAACCGCAGGTTTGCATAGTATTTCCGATGGCACTGATATTTTTCCGATGTCATGAATGGCACTGGCCATACGGATGGCTTCGATTTTATCGTTTGGCAGTTTCATTTCCGTGGCAATGGCTCGCGCCAGATCGGCAACTCTCTTTTGATGTCCGGCCATATAAGGATCTTTGGCTTCCGTTGCCGTGCCCAGCACCTGAATCGTTATTTTGATGGATTGGCGTAGGCTTTCCAGAGTTTCGTTGAGTTTTTCTTCGGCCTGCCTGCGCAAGGTGATGTCCTGATAAATCACCTGAGATTGTTTTTTACCGTTCCAGAATATTTCCTTTCGGAAAACATAGAGATGGCGTACCTCCCCCGTTTTTCTGATGATACTTACTTCATATTCCGAGGGGCCAAATTCTCCCAGTTCTCTTTTTTTCTTTCTTGCCAGGTATTCAGCATAACTTTCCGGCGTATAGCGTTCCTTCAGGGGCGTGTTCTTCAGCTCCTCGATGCTTTCGTAACCATAGATATCCAGAATCGCCCGGTTGGCGTAAATTGTTTCACCCTCAAAGGAGGAGATCCGCACACCCAGCGGGGAGTCATCAAGGGATCGTCGAAAGTTTTCTTCACTTTTTCTCAATTCGTCCTCTATTTTTTTGCGTTCAGTGATGTTTCTGCTTTCGCCGAGAATGGAAACAGGTTTGCCCTCTTGATCTCTGATGAGCGTGAAGGTGGCTTCTCCCCAGACTGCTTGACCGTCCCTGCTGAGGTATTCCAGTTCCAGGGTGCGATCCAACACGTAATCCGGAGGCGCAGCCAATGCCTTGGGCAGTTCTTCCGAGCAGAAATCCATTGCTTTCTGAAAAGAATCCGGGGTTAAAAATTTATCAATAGAAAGCTCTTTAAATTCTTCCTGACTATATCCCAGAAGCTTTTCAGCGGAGGGGCTGACATAGTTTATTTTCAAGTTTAAGTCCATCAGCCACACATAATCCTTCATGTAATCGGCCAGAAGTCTGTACTTTGCTTCACTTTGTTTTACCAATTCATCCGCTTTTTTGTGATCGGTGATATCGATGCCCATGCCCACGACATACTGCTTCCCGTCATAAGTCAGGAGATTGCCCGACAATAAGTAAGGCGTGGTTTGGCCGTTTTTGGAAAGAACGGGCATTTCAAATACGACTTTTCCGCTGACTTCGAATTCTTCGGCCAGCTTCAGCAGGTTTTCCCGTTCTGATTCAGGGATGAAATATATTGGTGTCACCTGCGCTATTTCTTCGTCAGTGCAGCCGCATGCACGCGTGAAAGCTTTATTCCACCTGAAAAATTTTCTGCTTTCCAGTTCGAACATGAAAAAAGGCACCATTAAGCTGTCCAGTGCTGAACGGCTGAAGTTATGTTCCTTTAAGGCTGCTTCCTGAGCTTTTTTGCGGTCGGTAATGTCGCGGACAACTCCCTCGAGACCTATCGCTTCGTTATTTTCATTTCTCAGAAAGGTCAGCTTGTTTTCCACCCATACTTTCGAGCCATCCTTGCGGATATGCTGATACTCCAAAACGCGCGATCTTTTTAAATCCCGGTCTTTTCGTTTTTCTGTTTCCAGTTCTTCGGCAAACATTTGAGCAAACCATTGCAGCGTTTCAGCGTCGACGAGTTGTTCCACCCTCATCGTTTTCACTTCCTCGGCCGTGTATCCCACGATATTATATACGGAGGGACTCGCGTAGGTGTAATTAAAATTCATGTCAATGGTGAAGATTGCGTCGGTGGCGTTTTCCGCAAGGGTCCGGTATCGCTCCTCACTTTTTATTAATAATTCTTCGGCATGCTTGCGCTTTGTAATATCACGGTGATTGACAACGATCGCTTCCACCATATTATTGTGTGTTAGAGCAGTGCCGACCGTTTCGAAGATGCGCCAACTGCCGTCTTTGTGACGAAGGCGGCTTTCTCCGTGAATAGGGGGATGCTGGGGATTGCTGACCAGGGTTATGAAGGACTCCAGCAAAAATTTCATGGAATCCGGATGAACAAATTCAAATCCGTTAGCTCCAATCCTTTCCTCCGGCTTGTATCCCAAAACTCTTTCCAGAGCCGGATTCGCATAAACGGGTTTTCCTTCGCGGTTTAAAAGAATGATAATATCAAACGTGTTTTCGGCGATAGCCCGGAATTTCTGTTCCTCCCGCAGCAACCTCTCTTCTGTTTGCTGGAGATCCGTTATGTCCAGAAAAATTCCCTCTATTCTCCGGGGGCGGTTACATTCGTCTTCGACTAAATGGGCGCTGGCTAAAAGCGTTATGAGCTTTCCCTGTTGCGTCTTTGCTTTGATTTTGTATTTAGAAATCGAGTGGTTGACCAGTAATTCCTTTAGATAATTTTCCCGATCTTCGTCGTTTTGCCATAAATCAGGGATATGAAAACCTCTCAAATCTAAATGGCCTGAAAAACCAAGGATGCGGTTCAGTGCCGGGTTGTGTTCCAGCAGTGTTCCATCCAGCGTGATGCTGAAATACGCTTCATCCAGGTTAAAGATGATATTGCGAAATTTTTGTTCGCTTTCCCTGAGTTTATCTTCCGTCTGTTTTAGAATGTTTTCGGAATGTTGAGTTTCGGTAAAATTTTGATCCGTTGAATATTTCTTGCTCTTCATTTAACCCCTTTGAACAAAGCGAGCGACACCGTATTGTTTTCAAAATCAGAATGTGCAGGAATGATTATGTATGAATTGACTACATTAAGATTTACTTTGTGTCAAATGAAAATATAATCCGTAAAAAATAAATAAAAAGCCAGTTGCTGGTAAAGATAATCCATTATTTCATTTCAGGGGATAAAGTTACCAGGAATCAGTGACACAAACCTCTTTTTTTAGCCATTTCCATTAATTTGCAATGTCCTAATGAGCATGCGCGTTGCGCGTCAGAACATCCCGGATTGTTATTGCCCCGGGAAAAGTAAACAATGCCTCTGTTATGATACGCTGAAGCATAATCCGGCTTCAAACGGATGGCCTGGTTATAATTTTCAATAGCCTGCTCAAACTGACTCAGTTTGTCGTACGCAAAGCCGCGGTTGTGATACGCTTCGGCGTCTGTGGGTTGAAGATCGATAGCCTGATTAAAATCGGATATCGCTTGTTCATACTGGGCCAACTCATTATAAATAGTGCCTCGGTTGTAGAACGCTTCGGCATAATCCGGCTTTAAACGGATGGCTTGGCTATAGTCTTTGATCGCTGGTTGATACTGTCCAAGGTTGTCGTAAGCAACACCTCTGTTATAATAGATTTCGGCATTTTCCGGCTGAAGTTTAGAGGCATTATTCAGATATTCAATCGCTTTAAACGGGGCTGTATATTTGCTGCCGTCTGATATTGCGCCGGCCTTATTCAACCAGTCTTCTGCCGTTTCACTCATTGCCGGTGAGCTGAATAAAGACAAAAAAAGAAAAATGGATAATGTGACGTAGCGCATAACAATCCTTTTCTTAATTTTTACCACACCTCAGGACCGTAATAAAAGATTTATTAAGTGGCCGGAACACATAAAAAAGGATTAAGAATCAATGGTGCCGGAGCTCGGAATCGAACCGAGATGCCCTTGCGAGCGGGGGATTTTGAGTCCCCATTTTCCCACTTTTTTATAACGTCCTTTTATGTCATTTAATAGCAAGAAAAGGCTTGACTGTCAAGGGTTTGATGAGTATTATATTTTCAAATAACGTCAGATAAAAAAACATGACGTCAGTCAAAAAAACGGGACAGGAACGGGACAAACAGGCGGGGGACATCTACATGAAAGACAGATTCAAGACAAGTTTCAAGGGCGTCCGTTACCGGAAACACCCGACACGAAAACACGGCGTCAATTATGATCAATATTTTATAATCCGATATAGGTTGGACGGGAAAGACAAAGAAGAGGGGCTGGGTTGGGCCTCTGAAGGTATGACCGCGTCCGATGCTTTCCTAAGACTTACGGAATTGAAAAAAAATCAGAAGTTGGCAGAGGGCCCGCAAACCTTGAAAGAGAAACGTCAAATATTGAGTGAGGAAAAGAAAGAGCAAGCGGCGACACGGGCACGGCTGGAGAAAGAAAATATCACGTTTCGTCAATACTGGGATGAAAAATATTTTCCGGCCTATTCAATCGGCCGAAAGAAAGACACCATCCGCAAGAACAGGGAACATTTTAATAAGTGGATTGATCCCGTGATCGGCAACATACCATTGAAAGATATAAAACCATTTACGATTGAAAAAATCAAAAAGCATATACTTGATGACGGCAAGTCCGCGCGAACGCTCCAATATGTTTTGGCGACACTTAGACACGCATGGAACACGGCAAGACTGAACGGATTAGTTGTGGGCGAATCACCGACGAAACAAATCAAGATTCCAAAAGTGGATAATAAGCGCGTCCGATTCTTGAACCATAAAGAGGCCGAAAATCTCTTGGAAGCGCTGAAGGAAAAGGATAAGATGACTTATGAAATATCCTTGTTGAGCCTTCATACCGGGATGCGTTTTGGCGAAATTGCAAAATTGAAATGGGGCCATGTTGATACCGACAAAGGCACCATTGATGTTGTCGATCCCAAAGGCGGCACCGGGCGAATTGCCTTCATGACGGCCAAAGTCAAGGCAATGTTTGACGGGATGACACGCGGGAAACATGATGACTACATCTTTCAGAAACCGCGCAAGGATAAGGATGTTGAACAGGAACCATTGAAAGACACGCCGCGCGAATTTGCGCAAGTTGTGGATGAGATCGGATTAAATAAAGGCATTACCGATAAGCGGCGACAGATCGTTTTTCATTCGCTACGGCACACCTTTGCAAGCTGGCACGTTACGGCGGGAACGGACATTTACACCTTGAAAGAGCTTCTAGGCCATTCAGTAATTCAAATGACGGAGCGTTATAGTCACCTTGCACCGGCGACATTGCAGAACGCGACGCAAAACATTGAACGGGCCATTAAGAGCGCCGAAGAGGAAAAGGAAAAAGAGCAATCCGGGCAAGTGGTGAACTTTCCGAAATAAGGGGGGAAGGCGGAGCATGGATCAAGAGGATCGTTTAGGGGCTGTAATGGATCACGCGGCGCGGATCACGGCGGACGCGGCGGCGGAGAAAGCGAGCCGGAAGAAAGAGCGTTCAATTCAGATCACCTTCAACGGGGCGGAGCTTGCGAGGCTGAAGGACGCGGCGGCGGCGAACGGCTTGAACCTTCAAGACTATATCCGAATGATTTTAAAGACTTATGCTTAAACGCGGGCAAAAGTGGAGGGAAAGCCTCTTTACAAGGGCAAAAGTGGAGCGAACGGGAAAAGAGTCATGTCTTATAAGGTATATTATGTAAACTAATTCGGGCTGGTGGAGGGAAAACACCGTCAAAGGTTACCGTAAATAAAGGCTTTTTTGATTGATCCACCTGAATGGGGCGACAAGTTAAGAGGGCGCAGGTATAACAGGGCAAAGACAAAAGGGCATGGTTCTAAAAC
>Ga0208459_1000305_pt1 | contig 58139 bp, 51 predicted proteins | sample AD_UKC087_MetaG_FD_184433 | JGI IMG/M metagenome (GOLD analysis project Ga0208459, IMG submission 184433) | Active sludge microbial communities of municipal wastewater-treating anaerobic digesters from USA - AD_UKC087_MetaG (SPAdes) (version 2) | ecosystem: Engineered > Bioreactor > Anaerobic >... | reverse complement strand
GCGGGGGAGGTCCCGTCGGTGATCATGCCCTTGGTGGCCGCCTCGGCCGCTCCGTTCTTCCACCCCATGCCGTGGCTCCAGAGGACCAGGGCGTAGCGGTCCGCCGGATAGGTGCCGGCGGCCCAGGAGATGAATTCGGTCAGGGTGTCCGGGTCGGCCATGTCCAGGTCGCCGAGCCCGGTGTACCACGAGCCCATGGCCTGCAGGTCGCCGTCGTGGGCGACACGGCCGCGCACGGTGGCATCCGGGATGCCCGGGGTGGTGACGGGATCGATGTACTTGAACTCCGCCTGCACCACGACGTTCACCTCAGGGTATGACGCCACCGACTCCATCTCGTTGATGTCATTCTCGGCAAAGTTTGACAGGGAGTTGTCCGCTGCCATGTAGATCATGTAGGTCCAGGAGGCGCTCCCGCTTTCCGAGCCGGAGGAGCCGGAGGAGCCGCAGGAGGAGACGATTGCGCCCGTGATCAGCAGGAGAACGGGCACAACCGTGTGGAAACACCGGAGACGCACGGGACCCCTCCTCTTCGTGCGAATAATCCCCCATAGCCCTGTTGTGATGCCCATACCGTTTCCCTGCCTCAGTTCATGTGCACAGCCCGCTAGGAGTATAGTAGTCCGGAAATCCCTGTCAACAATGATGAGGGCTGAAAAGGAAGTGATTTCGACGAACGGGGTAGTCTCAACCGGTATGGTCGAGGATGGGGATCACGTGCCGTCGAGGACACCCCGTATCGTGCCGGCAAGCTCGCTCATGGAGAAGGGCTTCTGGATGAACCCCCGGCAACCCTTGTCCATGATCTCCTCGGCCTGGCCGTCGAGGCTGTAGCCGCTGGAGAGGAGCACCTTCACCTGGGGATCGATCTCTTTGAGCCTCTCGAAGGCCTCCCTGCCTCCCATGCCCGGCATGATCATGTCCAGGACCACGAGGTCGATGGCGCCCTGCCCCTTCCGGAAGGCTTCGAGCCCTTCGAGTCCTCCGGACGCAGTGATGACCCGGTATCCGAGGTGGGTGAGCATCTGGGAGCCAACGTCGAGGATGAAGCTCTCGTCATCCACCAGGAGGATGGTCTCGCCCCCCTTCTGGATGCTCTCCACGGGCTTCGCCTCCTCCGGGGCCTCCTTTTCGGAGGCTGGCAGGTGGATGATGAAGGTGCTGCCCACCCCTTTCTCGCTCTCCACGGTGACGAACCCCTTGTGGTTCCTCACGATCCCGTAGACCGAGGCCAGCCCCAGCCCCGTACCCCTGCCCTTCTCCTTGGTGGTGAAGAATGGCTCGAAGATGCGTGCCCTGACGGCCTCGTCCATGCCGATGCCCGTGTCCGTCACGGACACCCTGACGTACCTGCCGGGGGCCACCCCGTGGGGTGCCGCGTCCGCCTCCTTCACCTCGGCGTTCTCCACGGACAGGAAGAGGTCCCCTCCCCCGGGCATGGCCTGCCAGGCGTTGACGAAGATGTTGAGCAGCACCTGGTCCATCTGACCCCGGTCCACCTCCACGCTCCAGAGGTTCTCCGAGACCTTGTGATGGATCCTCACCTCCTTCTTGGTCCTGCCGAACATCTCCGAGCTCTTCAGCACGAACTTGCCCATGTTGGTGGGCTTCACGTCGTACTTCCCGCCACGGGCGAAGCCGAGGAACTGCCTGGTGAGGTCGGATCCCTGCCGCACGTAGTCTTCCATGCTCTTGAGCCGGTCATGGAACGGGTGCGAGCTGTCGATGCCCATGAGCATGAGGGACACGTTGCCCAGGATGCCCATGAGCAGGTTGTTGAAGTCGTGGGCAATGCCCCCCGCCAGCTTCCCGATGGCCTCCATCTTCTGGGCCCTGATGAACTGCTCCTCGAGGTTCTTCTTCTCGCTGATGTCGATGATGAAGCCGCGGATGCCAACGGCCCGCCCCTCTTCCATGACGGCGACCGCGTGGATGAGCACCGGGAAGATGGCCCCGTCTTTCCTCATGGCCGTGTACTCGGTGAGGCCGAGGTCCTCCCCCTGCAGATTGGCCTTGAAATTCACGATGGCCCGCCTGCGGTCTTCGGGCACGAGCATCTCGATGCAGTTCAGCCCTTTTTCAAAATCCTCCAGGGCGTACCCGAACTTCTCGAAGGCCGCATCGTTGGCAAAGGTGAGCACGGCCGTCTCGTCCGCCTCGAACACGGTCTCGGGCAGCAGCCTGGCCATGTCCCGGAAGCGCTCTTCGCTCTTCCTGATGGCCACCTCGGCCTTCTTCCGCTCGGTGATGTCGCGCACCACGCCCCTGAACCCCACCGGGTTCCCGTCCCGGTCGAGCTTGAGGGAAACCGACGACTCCACGGGGATCCGTGCGCCGTCCTTGCTGATGACCTCCCAGTCGAAGCCCGCAATGGGCCTGCCGGTGGTGAACACCCGGTGGTATTCCCGGAAGACCTTGCCGGCATTCTCCTCGTCCACGAAGGTCCGGAAGTTCATGCCGTCCATCTCTTCGTTCGTGTACCCCAGCGCCATCATGGCCTTCACGTTGAAGAAGGTGAAGTTGCCCTCGAGGTCCACCTCGTAGTACGCCTCCTCCATGTTGTCGAGGATGCTCCGGTAGAGCTCCTCGCTCTCCCGGAGGTCGTTCTCGGTCTTCTTCCGGGCCGAGATGTCCCGCATCTCGGTCACCCTTGCGGTCCTGCCGTGGAAGGGGATGTTCTTGCCCTTGATCTCCACCGGGAACACGGAGCCGTCCTTCCTGATCCCCGCCGCGTCGTAGGTGCCGGTATGGTCCTCCTGGATGCTCTTCAGCACGAGCTCCCGCCACTCGGGGGCGATGAGGTCGATGCCGTCGGTGCCCTTGAGCTCCTCGACCGTGTAGCCGGTCATGTCCGCCAGGGTCTGGTTGCAGTCCAGGATGACGCCCCTCTCGTGGATCACGATGCCGCCGAAGGACGCATCCTGGAGGGCGCGGAAGCGCTCCTCGCTCTCCTTGAGCTCCCGCTCGGCCCGTTTCCTGTCCGTGATGTCCACGCACGAGGCGATGGTCTCCTTGGTCTCGGGGATGAGGCCCACGATCAGGAAGATGTCCCGGCGCTCGCCCAGGCGCGTGACCAGGGTGAACTCGTAGGTGTTGGGGGCGGACGCGGGGTCTTCCCTGCGCATGCGGTGGTAGCTCTTCATGCGCCCCAGGTCCTCGGGGTCCACGACGGCGGCCCAGCTCATCCTGCCCTCCAGCTCGTCGCGGGAGTAGCCGGTGAGCAGGGCGAAGTAGGAGTTGGCCAGGGTGATGGTGGTGTCTTCCGCGATGAGGATCGAAGCGTTGCCAGTGTTTTCGAAGATGGCCCGGTAGCGCACCTCCCGCTCCCTGAGGCGCTCCTCGGCGCGCTTGCGCTCGGTGATGTCCCGGGCTATCCCGTGGACGGCGTAGGGCTTCCCGTCGCGGTAGAGGAGCGAGCCCTTGGTCTCCATCCAGACGAAGCTCCCGTCCTTGCGCCTGATGAGGTACTCGTTGGGCTTTTTCTGGAACCCGTTCTCCACGATCTCCCGGATGGTGTCCATGGCGTTTCCGACCCGCTCGGGCGAGATGATGTCCCTGAAGCCGATGGTGCGGATGTCGTCCTTCGAGTAGCCGAGCAGGGTCTCGACGGCATCGCTCACGTCGAGGAAGTTACCCTGGAAATCGTGGGTGTAGATGAGGTCCACCGAGCGGCTGGCAAGGGCGCGGTAGCGTTCCTCCACCTCCCGCGCGGATTCCCTGACCAGGAGGATCTCCTCCTGGAGCTCCCGGATCTTCCGTTCCATCTCGTCGGTCATCGGCCGCTCTCTCATCCTCTTCCCCTCAAAGGAAAAGATCTGCCCTGGTGCGTGTCAGCGGTGCGGGCCCTCTTCCTGCTGCCTGGACGCGTGTCACGGACTCCTGACGGCCCTGCGTTTCCTGCTCCGAACGATACCCCCTGTCGGGGTCCGGTTCACTGCCTGCCGTGCCGTCGCCGCAAACGCCCGTGGCTCATCACATGTATCGGCACAAGCGCAGTCAAATATCATTGTCGAAAGATTTCCTGAAGATACCTAGCCAAACAACTCCAGCACTTGCATTACATGCCGATTATTATTATAATATAACCCACATATGAAGAAAAGCATATTCCTGATAGTTGCCCTGCTCTGCATGCCGCTTCCGGCCCTGGCCATGAAGGTCATGGATGACCGCGCCCTCGAGGAGATCTCCGGGCAGTCCGGGGTGAGCATCTTCGTGGACATCACCATGAACATCCACATCGACACCCTTGCCTGGGGCGATTCCGACGGTCTCGGCGCGAACAACATCTGGGGCGTGGAGACCAGGGGCGGGCATGTCGGAGTGACCGGCCTCACCGTCACCGGGCTCGCCCTTGCGCACCGTGCCCCGAACTCCGTGGGCTTCTGGCCCGATCCCGGCAGCATCGACGTCGTCAACGGCGTGCCCTACTACCGCGTGCATGCCGGCCCCGGGATGCAGTAAGCCCCCGTTCACGTAATTTTTTCTTTCAAACGCCCCACTGCTCTGATATAATAATTACATTGTTATGGTTGAGGTTGGTTTCATCTCCTGATTTCACGCATCCAGACCGCTGTGAGCCCCTCATGACCCCTGTGCGCGCCCCGGCTCCGTGCGCCCGGTCGGTGAGCCGGCTCGCCTCTTGAGGGGGATGGGACCGGCCGTGCCAGGAACTCCAAACAAAAGGAGATGTGTATGAAGATTGATGAGGTTAGAAAGATTGCGGTAATCGGTGCCGGTGACATGGGGAACGGCATTGCCCAGCTCGGCATCATGGCTGGGTACACGGTGGCGATGCGCGACATCGAGCAGCGCTTCGTAGACAAAGGCGTTGCGACCATCACCGGGAGCATGGAAAAGATGGTGAGCAAGGGCAAGATGACGGCCGAGGCGCGCGACGAGGCCATGGGCAGGCTCAAGCCCCTGGTGGACATGGAGGTCGCGGTGGCCGACGCGGACTTCGTCGTCGAGGCGGTGCCCGAGATCATGGACCTCAAGAAGAAGGTCTTTGCCGACCTCGACCGCTTCTGCCCGGCGGCCGCGGTCCTGGCCACGAACACCTCGAACATGAGCATTTCGGAGATCGCCCGCGCCACGAGCCGGCCGGACAAGGTCGTGGGCATGCACTTCTTCAACCCCGCGGTGCTCATGAAGCTCGTGGAGGTCATCAAGGGCGTCGACACCTCGGAAGAGACCATGCAGCTCACCTATGAGATCTCCAAGAAGATGAACAAGATCCCTGTCAAGGTCCTGAAGGACTCCCCGGGCTTCATCTACAACCGGGTGAACGCCCCCACCGGGCTCCTCCTCTCGAAGCTCATCGAGCTGGGCAAGCCCACCCCCTCCGAGTTCGACGCCGTGTTCAAGCCCTTCATGGCCATGACGCCTTTCGAGCTCATCGACTACGTGGGCGTGGACATCGCCTATCACAGCCAGGACTACTTTTCCAAAACGCTCTCTCCGGACTACACGCCCGGCAAGGCCTTCAAGGCCATGGTCGACGCGGGCACCCTGGGCAAGAAGACCGGCAGGGGCTTCTACGACTGGTCGGCGGGCCGCCCCCAGATCGACGTCTCGAATCCCACCACCGAGTTCGAGCCCACGCACATGATCGCTCTGCAGGTGAACGAGGCCACCAAGATCCTCGAGGAAGGGGTGTGCTCCGACCCGAAGGAGATCGACCTGGCCATGGCCAACGGAGGCGGCGGCATCGGCCCCTTCACCCTGGCCAAGAGCATCGGCTACGACACCCTGGTCGCCAAGTGCAACGAGCTGGCTGACCGCTTCAAGCTCGACGTCTTCAGGCCCACGAAGACCATGGCGGAAGGAAAGATCGAAGTGTGATGCGTGACAGAGGGTAATGCACCGGCCGGGCATCTGCTCAGATATTGAGGCAGATGCCCGGCCGGTGTCATATTTTTAGTGTAAACAACTGCCGTAGCTGCTACAGGTAAAAAATATCAGGACATCCAACCGAATCAAGGAGCGCTTCCAGCGGGGCATGATCCTTCTTTTTGAATTTCAAGGAGGGATAGGGTCAGGTCTTGCATTCATACATTCTGCGGCAAAATGTAATGATACAAGACCCGACCCCCATCATGTGCCCATCATGGGGGATTCGGGGAGAAGTGAAAGGTCACGGCAAAGGCTGCAAACCCGAAACCTCTCCCCCATGAAATCAATACCGTTCGAAATCCTCATCTTTCCTGTCTGTTTTCACACTGTCGTTTCCCAACTCCAGAATGACCCCGGAACTGCGGATCGGTTCATTGTGTTTTACAGATATCTGAGCTGGACCACCTGCCTCGTGAAAGGACGGCTTGAGGTGCTGTCTCATTTTCACTTCCCTCTTCAGTGAGATACCACTCTTTATCGATGCATCATCCACCTTGAAAAACGCGATGGCTGACTGGAGTTCCTGTGCCTGCATGGAAAGTTCCTCTGCGGTTGAGGACATTTCCTCTGATGCGGAAGCATTCTGCTGAACCACCTGATTGAGCTGCTGGATGGCGGAATTGATCTGCTCCGCCCCATTGTCCTGCTCTTTGCTCGCTGCTGTGATCTCCTGAACGAGCTGAGCTGTTTTCTGGATATCGGGTACTATTTGCTCAAGCAGCTTGCCTGATGTGACGGCAACCTCTACACTGGAAGTCGAAAGCTTGCTGATCTCTCCAGCCGCTTCTGCGGATCTTTCTGCAAGCCTGCGAACAGCCGCCGCAACGACTGCAAAGCCTTTGCCTGCTTCCCCGGCTCGCGCCGCTTCGATCGCTGCATTCAAGGCGAGGAGGTCGGTCTGCCGTGCGATCTCCTCGATGATGGCGATCTTCTCTGCGATGCTTTTCATAGCGTGTACGGTCTCTTTGACCGCTTTACCGCCTTCAATGGCATCCTTGGCGGCTTTTAAGGCCATCTTCTCCGTCTGCTGCGCATTGTCGGCATTCTGTCGGATATTTGAGGACATCTGCTCCATGGCCGAGGATGCCTCTTCGGCAGCCGAGGCCTGCTCTGAAGCGCCTTGAGACATTTCTTCTGCCGTGGAGCTCATCTGCTCGCTTCCAGCAGCTACGGTATCGGCCGTTGCCTTGATATTGACCACGACCTGTTTGATTTGCCTGACCATAATGCCCAGGCTCTTCATAAGCTCGTCCTTTTCAGAACGTTCTTCCACTTCTTCCATAAGATTCCCTGCTGCAAGCTGTTTCGCAATGCCGGTAATCTTCTTGTTCGCGTCGATCAGATCCGTCAGAGATTTCATAAGGTCATCTTTCTCGGATCGCATCCTGACTTCCAGCTCAACGTTTCCTATGGCCATTTCCCGGGCCACTTCGCTGATGTCATTCATGGAATCAATCAGCAGGTTGAGGTTGTCCTTTATCTTATTAAAATCCCCTTTATAATTATCCGTGATCCTTGGCGGGATGTCGCCTTTACTGATCCGGTCCACATACTCGGCAGCTACGTTCAACGGTCCAATAACTGCATCAAGCACGTTGTTGAATCCTTCGACTATGCCCCTGAACTCGAAATTGACGTTATCCGTGTTCGCCCGTGCGGAGAGCTTGCCTTCGACTGCACTTTCAGCAAGAGTCTCGGCCTCGTTCATGAGACCCCTGATGATACCTGCAATGTTTCTGTTGATAAACAGAGCAACCACGATGCCGAACACTATGGCAGCCAAGGTGATGGTGATGATGAAGATATTTGCGTATTCCTTGGCCTTGTCCGCCTGTTTTATGGATTCCTGCATGGCCTTGCCCACACTCTCTTCGAGCAGGTCAAGCTTCTTGTCGGCCTCATTCGCCGATGTGTCCAGCCTGGCCATCACCATACGCTCCTGCTGCTCCATATCCGAAAGCTGTACGTTCGTTTCGGCCAGACGTTTCTTGTGCAGGGCCATCATTTCCTGTGCATTGGACACGAATGCCTCATGCTGTTTCTGAGCCTCGTCCACGAATTCTTTCATCTCCGCCGTCAATGCCGGTGATTTCAAAAGGGCATCACTATAATCGTCGAATGACTTGACCGTATCTGCAAATTCTTTTTCGATCTCCGGCAGCTTTGCCGGTTCTACGCAAAGCATGTACTCGGCCATAAGGTCCCGGCCGCTGATGAGGTCGATCATCATCTCCATGCTGGCATCCGCCATTGGGACATTCTGGTCCAGGATCTCTTCCGCCTCGCCCATGACCTTGCCCAGGCTGATGTAGCTGATGGTGCCGATTACAAACATAAACACCGCTGTCATTACAAAAGCACTGATGAGTTTCCTGCCAATCTTCACGTTGTCAAGCCATCCCATGGTCGATCCTCCAATTCATGGTTGTTGTACTGGAACCAATAGTCCTTTCCTTTTTATACTCATGTCCTGTTGGGGACGATTACCGCTTCTGTTTAATACTTAAACATTACACGAGGTTCGCTTATTCCATCTTAGAAGGTATCGATATGATTACTGGGAAAAACTTACCTTCTTTTTCGGGAATCGGTAAATGGAACTGAAATCTTGATGCAATTTTTTTAGGAATAAATTTTTAGAGGTTCCAAAACTACAGACATCATTTGCATGGACAGGGAGCCAGGGGAAATATCACCACTCATGCTACCTGTAAGGGATGTACTGTCCCGGCAAACGAATCACGTCAAGCGGGATCCCGGCGTGGAGCTGCATATGGTTCACGGCAACAGGCGCCGGGTCAATAAGGTCATGAAAGAGCCGCGGTCGGGCCGCTTCTTCCAGCTCCTGGCTTTCCCTTCTTTCACAGGCCCCCTGACGAACTTCTTCTTCACGGCAGATCTTCATCGTGAATCACCCACAGCGATGCAGGCTGGGATGGGTTCTCATCCAGTTCATCAGGGCTGTTCCTGACAGTGCGCACGGAAACGCTCACAAGGGCAGCGGCGAGGACAAGGATCACCACGGCGATGGTGACGTATCTGAGCTTCGTGGTCCGCATGGGGCACCTCCTAATCGAGGAAGGAGAAGATCTCGGTGCGGATCTTCGCGCCCGGCACGCCCATGGCCTTCAGGTATTTCGTGAGCGCCTCGAGCATCCCGGGCGGGCCGCACAGATAGAAGGCCTTTGCAGCAAGGTCTCCGCTGCAGTATTTCCTGATCATGTCCGCATCGACGTATCCCGTCTCCCCTGTCCAGCCCCGGCCCGGGGTGCTCAGGACATGGACCACGGTGAGCTTCGGGCGCCCGCCCGCCGTGATCCTGGCGAGCTCGTCCCTGAACACGATCCCGTCCTCGTCCCTGTTCGCGTACAGGAGGAGGACGTTGCGGCCGTCGCCGGTGTCCTGCATGTACCGGAGCATGCTCATGAGCGGCGTGATCCCGATGCCCCCGGCAACGAACACCAGGTCGTTCTCCGTCGGGTGCAGGAGATGGGAGAACCGCCCGAAAGCCCCGTGGACCGCAGCCCTGTCCCCCGCCCGGGTCTCGCCCATGGTCGACGTGAAGTCGCCTAAGGCCTTGATGGTGGAGCTCACCGAGTGATCCTGGGCCGGAGAGGATGAAATCGTCCAGTGATGCTCCTCGGTGGGAAGGTCCCGGTCCCGGTAAAAGGTGATGAAGTGGAACTGGCCGGGCAGGTAGGGGTTGACCCGCCTCCCCTCGAGAGGGGAGAGGGTGACGGTCCAGACACCCGGCACCTCCTGTTTCACGCCCGTGACTCGGTACGGCTCGTTCTTGAGGATGAGCGGCCGCAGGATCCGGTGAAACACGAAGAGGACCACTGCAGCGGCGAACAGGAACAGCCAGAGGATCCACAGGGGCTTGATGCCCAGGTCCTCCCCCACGGCCATGCTGTGGACAAAGGCGAAGAGGATGATCAGGGGGCCCAGGACATCGTGGACCGCCCGCCAGCGCTCGAAGGAGATCCCCAGACGCGTCTGGAAGGCGCTCAGCATGACGTTCACGAGGAGCAGCAGGAGGGTGAGCCTGCCCAGCCAGATGGGCCAGGACACGCCCGTCCCGGCAAGCAGGCTCAGGCCGCCTCCTGCCAGGGCCAGGAGCACCGGGTGGGTCAGGAAGAGGGCCAGGGCGAAGATTCCCATGTTCCGGTGGAACCTCAGGATGATGTCCAGGCCGAAGGGCATCTCGAGCCCCCTGAGCCGTGCAGCCAGGACCGCCTGGAGGGCGAGGAGCGGAAACCCTGCCAGGGCGAAGCTCAATCCCAGCACAAGCAGAGGGTTTCCCCCCTGGGAACCCCGAAAATCGGCAAGCGTCATGGGAAGGAGGACGACTGCCGCGTAGCACGCCATGAAAAGCAGCGCCCACCCCTTCCCCCTCCCGGCAAGATGCGCAACGGCCATGGTCTCACCTCCGTGCAGCGCAGACACGCGATCAGCAAAGGATAACAAAAAGCGTACCAGAGGCGGGCGCGATCCGAGGCTGCTGTTTTCACCCCCTTTCGTCCCCGCCCCCAACAGGGAGGGCCGGTTCGGCTGTCCTGCGGGAGAATACTTGTCCTGAAACGCAGGATGGCGGCCTGCCGCACAGGACTTTCCACGAACCTGAAAGATTCCGGGCCCATGGGAAGCCGTTGCCGCCGCACCCCGCGCCGTTGGTCGTGATTTGGGGAGTATTGGCCGGCAATTGCCACTGTCCAGCCCGCCTTGGCATATCCTGCCCGATGGAACAGGTCATACCGGAAGCCTTGCCCGCCGGTCATGCGGTTCTGTAAAATTGTCCTGTAAAATGAGGCGGCGTGCGCAGGGCCTTCGGACGGGCCTCATGCCCTGCCTTTGTGCATGAGTATTGCATCATGGGCTCAGCTCGCTTTCAGCAGACCTCTGTGCACCAGCTTTTTGAATCTGCTCATTGCACATGGGAAAGATCCGGTCAGGAGGTTATGCCATGAGGGTCTCATTGACCATCTTCACGCTTGCAGTCCTGGCGCTCGTCTCGAACGCGGCGCCCGCGCAGCTGATCTTATTCGAAGACCTCGCACCCGCCGATCCCCCGGGTTCACCCGTGGACGGATGGGGAACCGTTTCCGACGGATACCGGGGCCACGGCTGGTATGAAGGCCAGCCGGCCGCCCTCGCATTGGCGTGGCCGGAAGGTCACGCATGCATGCCGGGAATCGGCACCGCGCCCTCCGAAGACAGCGCTCCGGCTCCGGTGCCCGAGCCATCGACCCTGCTCATCCTCGGCGCCGGGATCCTCGGGTTCACCAGGCTGTACCGGCGGTTCACCATGCCCCGCCACACGGACCTCATGTAGAGCCCCCTTTCCTCTTCATGCGGCGCAGGGGACCGCGTTGGGCGGTCCCCTCCCTTCACCCGCCCCTCTCCCGGCCCACCTGCCCTCCACCCGCAAGTCCTCCGCCCCGCCTGACGATAAGGACTTCAGGTATGGGCTGACAAATGCCGCATCCGTGTGCTACCTTCGGGCAAGGCTGTGATGCCGGCATCGGGAAACGGACGGATGTGTTTTTCAGCCTCCCCCCGGGGCTCGAGGCACGGGGGTGAGAAAGGACGTGATCGTGGAGCGCGACATACTGCCTGGCAAGAGTTATCCCCTCGGGGCGACGGTGTATCCTGACGGCGTCAACTTCAGCGTCTTCTCGAAGAGCTGCTCGGCCGTCGAGCTGCTCCTGTTCAATGACCCGGACGACGCGGTCCCCGCGCGGGTGATCCGCCTCGACCCCGCCAGGAACAGGACCTTCTACTACTGGCACGCCTTTGTCCGGGGGCTGAAGGCCGGCCAGCTCTACGGGTACCGGGTGTACGGCCCCCACGACCCGTCGAGGGGGCTGTTCTTCGACGGGTTCAAGCTCCTCATCGACCCCTATGCCAAGGCGGTGGCCATCGGCCGGAACTACGACCGCTCGTACGCCTGCAGGCCTGGCGACAACTGCGCCTGGGCCCCGAAATCCGTGGTCATCGACCCCTCGGACTACGACTGGGAAGGGGACGAACCCCTCCTGACCCCCTACTCCTCGACGGTCATCTACGAGCTCCACGTGGGCGGCTTCACCCGCCACCCCAACTCCGGGCTGCTGGCCCACAAGCGGGGCACCTATGCCGGGCTCGTGGAGAAGATCGGCTACCTCAAGGACCTGGGCGTCACGGCCGTGGAGCTCATGCCCGTGCAGCAGTTCGACGAGCAGGACGCGAAGGGGCCCCTGTGCAACTACTGGGGCTACAGCCCCATGGCCTTCTTCGCCCCCCACTGCGGCTACAGCTCGGCCGGCGACCCCGTGGGCGCGGTGAACGAGTTCCGGGACATGGTCAAGACCCTGCACCGACACGGCATCGAGGTGATCGTGGACGTGGTGTTCAACCATACCGCCGAAGCGGGCCACGACGGGCCCACCTTCTCGCTCCGCGGCTTCGAGAACCCGGCGTACTACATCTACAACCTGGACAATGAGCGCTTCGAGAACTACTCGGGCTGCGGCAACACCATCAACGCCAACAACTCCGTGGTCCGCACCATGATCCTCGACTGCCTGCGCTACTGGGTGGAGCAGATGCACGTGGACGGCTTCCGGTTCGACCTCGCCTCCATCATGTCCCGGGGAGAGCTGGGCGAGCCGCTGGAGCGGCCGCCCATCCTCTGGTCCATCGAGTCCGACCCGGTGCTGGCGGGCGCCAAGATCATCGCCGAGGCCTGGGATGCGGCCGGGCTCTACCAGGTGGGCTCCTTCACCGGAGAGCGGTTCGCCGAGTGGAACAGCCACTTCCGGGACGACGTGCGCGCCTTTGTCAAGGGCGATGCGGATACGGTGCACAAGCTCTCGAACCGGATCCTCGGCAGCCCGGACATCTATCCCCAGCCTGACCGGGACCTCAACCGGAGCATCAACTTCGTCACCTGCCACGACGGGTTCACCCTGAACGACCTGGTGACCTACAACACCAAGAGCAACGCGGCAAACCTCGAGAACAACCGCGACGGCTCCAACTGCAACTGCTCCTGGAACTGCGGCGTCGAGGGGGAGGCGGACGACCCCGAGGTCGAGCGCCTGAGGCTCCGTCAGATCAGGAACTTCCTCACCATCCTCTTCATCTCCCAGGGCACGCCCATGCTCCTCATGGGGGACGAGGTGAGGAGGACGCAGCGGGGCAACAACAACGCCTACTGCCAGAACAGCGAGCTCACCTGGTTCGACTGGGACCTCACCCTGAAGAACGAAGGCCTGCTGCGCTTCACCCGCGGCCTCATCGACTTCACCGGGTCATACTCCCTCTTCCACCAGAAGCACGAGCCCGCGCGCTACCCGGGCTCCACCGGCACCTCCATCATCTGGCACGGGGTGCACCTCAACGGCCCGGACTTCTCCGGGCAGTCCCACTCCATCGCGCTGGAGATCAGGACCGCCGACGGCGAAGAGCACGTGTTCGTCATGCTCAACTCCTACTGGGAAGACCTTTCCTTCGAGCTCCCCCACCCGGGGCCGAAACGCTCCTGGCGCCGCGTCATCGACACGTCGCTGCCCGAAGGCGAGGATTTCGTCCCCTTGGGCAAGGCCCCGAAGGTCGTCCACGGCAGATACCGGCTCGCCGACCGCTCGAGCGCCGTGCTCGTCGCCCTGCCGTAAGACCGTGGCGCGCCCGGAACCGCCGCCTGCGCGGGGTATTGACTCGCATCCCGAGACCGATATTTATAATTCACGTGGTCGTCCTCTCAGGGATGTCCGGCAGACAGATTTCGGAGTGGGGCTTAGGAGGATAGAATGAGTATCAAAAAACAATATCTTAAGAACAAACCCGTGTGCAAGGTGACCTTTACGCTCCCCAGGGACAGGGCGTCCGAGGCGCAGAACGTAGCCCTCATGGGAGACTTCAACGACTGGAACCCGGGCACCACCCCCATGAAGCGCCGCAGGGACGGGTCCTTCGAAGCGACTCTCAACCTCGACACCGGCCACGAGTACCAGTTCCGCTATCTCCTGAACAACAACACCTGGGAGAACGACGACAGCGCGGACAAGTACGTCAGGTCTCCCTACGGCGACACGGAAAACTCCGTCATAGCGGTCTGAAGGCCGCCCACACCCTGACGGGACAGGCCCCTGCACGGGGCCTTCCCTCGACCTTCCGCCTCTCCCCTGCTCAGGGCTTGAGCACGATCTTGACCACACCGTCCTCCCGCCTGCTGAAGATGTCGTAGGCTTCCGGCGCCTCACCGAGCTTCATCTCGTTGGTGATGAGCTCGGAGGGCCTGATCCTCCCGGTCTCGATGAGGTGCAGGAGCGGCTCGTTGTAGCGTTTCACCGGGCACTGGCCCATGTGGATCTGGATCTCGCGGTTGAAGAGGTCGCCGAAGGGGAAGGCGTTGTACGACCCGAGGTACACGCCGGGCACGCCCACGGTGGAAAACTTCCGGCCTGCCTGGGAGATCCACTGGATGACCTGGATGGGGTTCTCGTTGGGGTACGCCGGGTTCACCACGTCCGGGGACGCGTGGTGCCCCTGGGCCTCGTAGCCCACGGCGTCCACGCACACCGCACCCTGTCCGCGGGTGGCCTCCATGATGGCTTCCACCGGGTCCTCCTCGTCGAAATTGATCGTCCTGGCGCCGAGCCTCCTGGTCTTTTCCAGGCGCGCTTCATGGTTGTCTATGGAAAGGACCATGGCAGCCCCCCTGATGAAGGCGCTCACCACGGCGAAGTAGCCAACCGGTCCTGCGCCGAACACCGCCACGTCGTCCCCCGGGCTCACCCGGGCGATGTCCACGCCGAAATACCCCGTGGGCAGGATGTCGGACAGAAAGATCACCTCGTTGTCCTCAAGCCCCTCCGGGATCTTCAGGGGGTCGGTGTTGGCGTAAGGGACCCGCACGTACTCCGCCTGCCCCCCGTCGTATCCCCCCAAGGCTTGGCCGTACCCGAAGGCGGCCCCCACGGGGGCGTTTGCGTTGGAGCGGTCGCACTGGGACCAGAGGCCCCTCCTGCAGTACCAGCACTTGCCGCAGGAGACGTTGAACGGCAGGACCACCCGGTCTCCCCGGGCGATCTCGTGGACCTCGGGCCCTACCTCCTCCACGATGCCCATGAACTCGTGGCCCAGCGTCAGCCCGGGCTCCATCCCGGGCACGGAGCCGTGGTAGAGGTGGAGGTCGGACCCGCAGATGGCGGTGGTGGTGACCCTCACGATGGCGTCCTCGGGGTCCATGATCTCGGGCATGGGTGTGTTGTCGACCCGAACGTCGTACGGGCCGTGATAGACGACTGCTTTCATGGCTTCCTCCTGGTTCTGTCTGGATAATGACGGTTTCACCGATGCGGGCAGGCGGCACGCATACGAGGGGCATGCTCACCTGCTTCATGGGGTAAAGCGAGATGCATGCCAGGAGAGTGATCGCAGGGACATGGGAACGGCGATGGGGAGAGGTGCGCGGCGCTCCCGGCAGGGTTTTCCTTTACCGGAGGAATCCGTCCAATCGGGGGAGACTCCCTCCCTGCAGGGAGAGGGGGCGGGTGGAGTGCACAGCATTCGGGGTCGGGGTCGAAGGGGAAAACCGGGATCGACCCCGATACCGATACCGACCCCGATGAAGGGGGGAGAAACCCTTTAGTCAAGCAGGTGGGATGCGAGGGTTCACATGCCTAGCCGTTCGGGCCTGAGATCAGTCCTCCGCCCGGAGGAGGTCGTTCAGGCCCGAGATCCGCTCCGAGCGCCGGGTGACTGCGGTGGAGAAGACCTCCGGGGTGGTCCAGATCTCAAGGCCCTCCATGGCCCTGGTGATCCCGGTGTAAATCAGCTCCCGGGTGAGCACCGGGGAGTCCTTGGGGGGCAGCACGAGCATGACGTTTGAGAACTCCGATCCCTGGCTCTTGTGCACGGTCATGGCAAAGGCGGTCTCGTGCTCCGGGAGCCTGGATACCGACACCCTCCTCAGGGCGCCGCCCGGGCCCGGGAAAAAGCACCTGAGCTCGCCTTCGTCGAAGAGCTCGATCCCGATGTCGCCGTTGAACAGTTTTATCGTGTAGTCGTTGGCGGTGATGAGGACCGGCCGTCCGTGGTAGTGCAGGCCCCCTGGCCTGAGCAGGCCCTTGTCCTCGAGGATCCTCTCGATGAGGCGGTTGAGGGCCGACACCCCGTACGGACCTTCCCGCAAGGCGCACAGGACCCTGAATCTGCCGAAGAGCCGGAAACGCTCCTCAAGGCTCGCCTCCCCGAGGCAGGGGGCATACCCCTTGAGCACTGCCGGGACGATTGCCCGGGGAAAGGCCTCCGTGCCTCTGGGGTCCCGGACAACAACATCGGTCATGGCCCCCTTCGCGACCAGGTCCAGGCAGGCCCGGGCGTCCCCTGCCCTCACGGCCTCGCCCAGGGCCCTGATCCCGCTGTCCCCCCTGAACCGGTAGGTGGTCTTCAGCTCCACGAGACAGTCATCGAGCCCCCGGGGCGTGCCGATGGGCAGGGAGTACCCGGTGGTCCTGAGCACCGTCTCGGCGGTCTCCCGGGAATAGCAGGGACCGGGCGCCGCCCCGCAGATATCCCCCAGGACGTGGCCCGGCTCCACGGAGGCCAGCTGGTTGCGGTCGCCCACGAGGATGAGCCGCGCGCCGGGTTTCAGGGCGAGGACGAGCCTTGCCATGAGCGCCAGCGAGATCATGGAGGCCTCGTCAACCACCACCACGTCGTACGGCAGGGGGTTCACATCGGAAAAGCGCGCCCGTGCCCGGCCGGGTACCATGCCCAGGAGCCGGTGGATGGTCGAGGCCCGCAAACTCGCGGACAACAGGCCGCCGGGGCCGGAGACGGCCCCCGCCCTGCTCACCGCCTCCTCCATCCTCTGGGCCGCCTTGCCCGTGGGCGCGGCCAGGGCCACCTTCAGGCCCGGCCCGTCTTCGCTCAGCAGGTCGAGGATCTTCGAAACCACGGTGGTCTTCCCCGTACCGGGCCCGCCGGTGATGATGCCCAGGGCGCCCTTGAGGGCCACGACCACCGCCACCTTCTGCCAGTCGATACCGTCCTCCTCCCGGGTCTCCGGGAAGGAGCGGCCGAGCCTGGCCCCGATGACTTCGGGGTCGCAGGCCGTGCTTCTCGCCGCCAGGGACTTGAGCGCCCTGGCGAGCACCCACTGGTAGTTCCAGTAGCGCCACAGATAGAGCCTCGTCCGGTCGAGCACCATGGGCTTGTACTCGCCCGGCCTGCCCACCACGCCGGAGGCCTCCAGCGACCTGAGCCACTCCGTGAGCTCGGGACAGGCCATCGAGCCCCCCAGGGTGCGGCCTGCATGGGCCTTCAGGTCGATGCAGCTGTGGCCCTGCCTGGTGAAGGAGCTCACCAGGGCGGAGGCTTCCCGCACCCCTGTGCAGCCCCTGGCAGCCAACTTGTCCATGAGCTTGGCGAAGTGGAGGTCTATGCCCGAGAACAGCACCTGCCCGATCTCGCCCCCTCCAGGCCCGGGCACGACCTGCCCGGCCCATTCTTCATCCCACAGCGCGTCCATGCCCTGACTCCCGATCTCTTGCGGAAATACCCATTACAGCGTCCAGATGCTCGATGAGCCCCTCGTCAGGGACCATCCTGAAGATCCCGTGCTCAGGCCCCTGGGCAGGGTCCACGCCCCTGACGAACACGTAGAGTATGCCCCCGAAATGCTTCCCGTAGGAATACCCCCTGACCCTCCTGCCCAGGTAGCGGTGCAGGGCCAGGGCGTAGAGGTGGGCCTGGAGGAGGTAGTAGTTCTTTTCCATGGCATCGGTGAGCCCCTTTGGCCCGTAGTGGGCGACTCCCGTCCCCAGGTGGTTCGACTTCCAGTCCACCAGGAAGAACCTGCCCCTGTGCGCAAAGACCAGGTCGATGAACCCCCGGATGAAGCCCGTACACTCGTCGAAGCCCAGGTCCTCCAGCAGGCCGGGGAAGCTTTCGGGCACCGCTTCCCCGCCGTGGAGCGCGAAGGCTTCCGCGAGGGCGCCCCGGCTCAGCCTCCCCACGGGCAGGTAGAACTCGAGCTCCCGGAGGGTCTCCTCCTTCCTGACCCCGGACAGGGAGAACCCCTCCAGGGGGACCTCGAGCACGCGCCTCACCATCCCCGAGATCACGGGCCCCCACGCGGGGTCGAAGCCGTGCTTCTCCAGGGTGGACCTTGCCAGCGCGCCGATGGCCTCATCGTCCGAGGTGAAGTCGAGGTGCTCGAAAACCTCGTGGATCATGGTGCCTGCCCTCGCGCCTTTGGGGAAGCTGAAGATGTCCCTCCCCCCCCCGGCCGCGTCGTCCGCTGCGGGCGCCAGGTACAGGGCGTCCCGGTCGGCCTCCCCTTCAGCGTGGGCGCCCGCCACCAGGGAGGTGAAGCTCGAAACCCTCCACGACCGGTCGATGTCCCGGGAAAGCTCCCTGCACGTCATGACCGTACCCGGGAAGGCGGGACGATCGTACCGTGGCGGCACGTGGGCCGGCAGGTCCTCCGCCTTCACGTTCCCGCCCGTGCCAGCACACAGGCCATCCAGGACGGCCCGCAGCGGGTCCCCGCCTTCGACGGGTTGCGGCGGATCGAGGGCGTCCGGCCGGGAATGGTGGGGGGGCTGCTTGAGCAGGTAGGTCAGGGCCGACTTTTCCGCCTTGTAGAACCTGCCCCAGACCACGTAGCACCGGTTCCTCGCCCGGGTCATGGCCACGTACACGAGCCGCATGTCCTCGGCCAGCTCCTCCAGGGCCGCCAGGTCGCGGTGGCCGGCATGCTCCGGCGAGCCCACGTCGAGGCACGCCCGAAAACCCTTGGCCTCGTCGTGGAAGGTGATGTTGGCGGTGTCCCTGAGCTCGGAGGATCCCCACAGGAACGGGCAGAACACGATGGCGAACTCGAGGCCCTTGCTCTTGTGAACCGTGATGATCTTCACCGCGTCCTCGTCGCTCTCCAGCCTGAGCTGGTGCTTCTCGTCCCGGTGCGCCAGGGGGTCCCGCTGGCGGGACAGCCACTTCACGAGCCCCCTCATGCCGAGCCTGCCCTTGAGGCTCGCCTCCCCCAGGATCTCCGCCAGGTGGAGGAAGTTCGTGAGCATGCGCTCGCCCCGCGGCCTCTCCAGCAGGCGTTCCCGCACGCCGTGCCCGTTCATGAGCTTGCGGAACACGCGCATGAAGCCGTGGCTCAGCCAGAGGTCGTGCAGGGAGCGGAAGGTCTCGATCCACTCCTCGAGCCTGCCCTCGTCCCGGGAGAGCTCCTCGATCCGCGCCGCGTCGAGCCCGAACAGGGGGCCCGAGAGCACGGTCCTGATCCGGGTGCCCACGAAGGGCTCCGAGACCGCCCTCAGGAGCTGCTCCATCTCGAGGGCCTCGTCGGTGTCGAAGATGTTCTCGTCGCTGTAGATGACGCAGGGGATGCCGCACCCCGTGAGCACGTCCTTGAGAAGCCGGCCTTCCCGGTTCCTGCGCACGATGAGCGCGATGTCCCTGGGACGCACCCCCCGGCCGCCGATGAGCACCTCTCCTTCGGCCCCGCCCCTCAGCAGGCGGGACACCTCCCAGGCGACGGCCCGGGAGATCCTCCGCCCGGCTTCGGCCGCGTTCAAGGGCCTGCCGCCGCCCGCCGCTTCGTACCAGATCACGAGCGGCGCCCCCCTCCCGTCGGAGAGCACGCTCCGGTCCGGGATGTCGGCGGGCAGCACGGGCTCGAAGGCGATCCGGTCGAACACGAAGGGCTGCTCGCGGTGGAAGACGTGGTTGGCCGCGGCGATGAGGGCGGGCTCGCTCCGCCAGTTCCTGTCCAGGGTGTGCCTCGAGTCCGTATCGACCCGGGCCGCCGCGTTCAGGTAGGTGAAGATGTCGGCCCCCCGGAAGGAGTAGATGGCCTGCTTGGGGTCCCCGATGAGGAAGAGGGGCGAGCCCGTGAACAGGGTGTGGAAGATGTCGTACTGGATGGGGTCGGTGTCCTGGAACTCGTCGATGAGCGCGGCCCGATACCGCTGGGACATCAGCTCCACGAGCAGGGCCCGGTTCCCGGAGCTCAGCGTCTGGTGCACCTTGAGGAGGAGGTCGTCGTAGTACATGACCCCAAGGGCCTCCTTGAGCTTCGGGAGCTCCCTCCTCATGGTGGAGAACAGCTCGGTTTTCAGCCACACGAGGTACAGGTCCATGGCTTCGCACAGGGCGCCGGCCTGCCGGTGGAGCTCATCGCAGGCCTCGAAAAGCGCATGCTTCGGCAGGTCATACCCCGCCTTCACCACACGTTTTTCCCGGTGCCGCGACGAGGTGAACTTCGCGAAGCTCTCGAACAGGGGCAGGTCGCAGCCCCCGGATAAGAGGTAGGCATCCATGTCCCGGACCATGCTGGTCACGATCGCAGGCGTGAACATGTTCCGGTTGAGCCCGGGGTGTGTCATGAGGAGCTCGGTCACCTCTTCCCTGCAGCGGGGCCAGAGGAGCTCGAGGGCCCGGAAGGCGCGGCGGTACCCCTCGAGCGGTGCGGCGATGTCCGGCCTGGCCATGCGGGGGATCACCTCCGAATCGAGGCTTGCCTTCGGGACGAGGCTCAGGAAGGACCCGAAGGAGTACCCCCGGTTGAACGCGAAGTGGACGAGCTCCCGGGGCATGTCGCTCGTGAAGTGCCTCCGGTAGAAGTCGCCCGCCACCTGCTTGAGGAGGTCCGACTGGTCGGTGATGATCTCGCTTCTGAAGAGGCTCCTGCTCTCGAAGGCCATCTCGGAGAGCACCCGCGAGCAGAACCCGTGGATGGTGAAGATGGCGGCCTCGTCGAAGCGCCTGAGCGCGAACTCCAGGATCTCCACGGCGTGGTCGTGCCGCTCGAAACGATTGAGGAGGTCGTTCAGGAAGGGGTCGCCGCTGATCCCCTCGGCGAAGGCCCTGGCCGCGGCCCGGATCTTTTCCCGCACCCTGGTCTTGAGCTCCTCGGTGGCAGGTTCGGTGTAGGTGACCACGAGGATCTCCCGCACGTGCAGCGATTTCTCCAGGAGGAGCCTGATGAAGAGCGAGGCGATGGTGTAGGTCTTGCCCGTGCCCGCACTGGCCTCAATGAGGTGCGTCCCCTCGAGGGGGATGCCCAGCAGGTCGAGGCTCTTCATGACCCCCTCCTGTGCTTCATGAGGGGCCCGAACAGGCCGAGGGCCAACCCGGCGAACCGCTCGTCGAAGGGGTCCCTGCCCTGGAAGCAGACGCTGAACGCGTAGTCGCCGGATTCGCCCTGACGGTTCGAGGTGCCTTCCCAGGCCTCCCTGGCCTTCCTCAGGGCTTCATCGCGGTCCCCGCCCTTCCCGACGGCCTTCGCGTATGCCCAGGAGGTCTCGGGGAAGAACGGCAGCGGCTGCGCCTGCCCCTGCCAGTAGGCCTCGAGGATGGCCAGGAGGATGGTTCGAGGGTCTTCGGGGGGGGTGAACTCGGTCACCCCGTCCCGGGCGATGCAGAAGGTCCTGGCCGACGGACTGTCCGACGCGGCGCACAGGGCGAGGTGATGGACCCAGGCCGTGAGCAGGTCGGTTGCCTTCAGCTTCGCGGGCCGGTGCAGGACCGCCCTGTCCCGGCCGTAGGTGCGCACGGCGCCGGTGAGGGTGAAGGGGCCCAGGGGGAGCTCGACGAGCCTGCTCACCGGCTCGGCGCCGGCGATGCAGGCCCTGATGGCGTGCTCCAGGGCGCCGGCCTCCTCCCGTATCCTCGACAGCACGATCTCGCCAGGCATGCCGTGGGGAAGCGAGCCGTCCATCCTCATGAGCTCGAAGGAATCCTCGTGGCTCAGGCCGGCCAGGAGGCGCTCGATGTGCTCGCGTTTAAGCCGGTAGAGCTGGAGATCGGTGAGGTCGACGGGCTCGAAGTCCTCCAGGGCGGGCGGACCCTCGGGCAGGGCCATCATGAGTCTGCGGACGAGGAGGAACCGCGAGGGGTTCCCGAGGAACTTGCAGAGCGAGGCGACGTCCACGGTGCGCCACTCCTCCCCGGGCTCGGGTAGAGGCCCGGCGATGAACACCCGCTCCTGGCTGCCGGGCTGGACGAGCACCTCCGCCGCCCGGGCGTTCTCCCGGGAAAAGCTGAAGAGCCCCCCTGCCCCGGTGAAGTATTTCGGGTTGAACGCCTGCAGGCAGTGGGAGGTGAGGATCCTCTGCCCCGCCGGCTGGCCCCCCTCAAAGCAGTATCCCGCATCGATGTGCTCCAGCAGCGTGCTCACGGCAACCGAGGGCGGGATGGGGGAGTTGTCCTGCATGTTCTGCCCGAGGAAGCTCACGTAAAATACCCTGCGGGCGGAGAGCAGGGCCTCGAGGAAGAGGTAGAGGTCCTTGTTGCGCAGGTTGCAGTCCCCCTTGCGGGGGGCGTGGCCGATGAGGTCGAAGCCCTTTGCCCGCTGCTGCCTGGGGAAGGCGTCGTGGTCCATGCCCAGCAGACAGATCACCTTGAACGGCACACTCCGCATGGGGAGCATGGCGCAGAAGGTCACCCCTCCCGAGAGGAAGTTCCTCCCCTCCACCACCGCCCCTATCCTGTCCTTCAGGCAGGACCGGATCACCTCGAGGCTCAGAGGGCGGGCGAGGCCCGCCTTGGCCTCCATGTCCGAGAGGCCCCTGAACATGGCGCGCAGCGCATTCGCCTGGGGCACGCTCTCCTCGTCCACGGCGAAGAAGTCGTCCAGGAGCCCCATTAGCAGGGACGACCATTCCCCGAGGGTGCGCGCCTGGCTCAACGACCTGACGCTCTCGAACAGGGTCTGCAGGAAGGAGAGGAAGGAGCCCAGGACCTGGGTGCCCTCTCCCTCGATGTCGTCGTAGGGCAGGATCCGGGCGAACCCGGCCCCGCCATCTTTTGTCATGGCGTAGCCCAGGAGCATCCTGTCCAGGCCGAAGTCCCAGGTGTTCTCCCCAAAGGCGGGCAGGCCGCCGGCCTCCTTCCAGGCCGCGTCGAGCCCCCAGCGTATCCCGGTCTCCCTGACCCAGCGCTCGATGGTCTCGATGTCGCCCTCCGCGATCCCGAACCGCCTCCGCACGGGATCGGACTCCAGGAGCTCGAGCACGCGGGAGGACTCGAACCTGCTCATGGCCATCTCGAGGATGGCCAGCACGACGTCCGCGATGGTGCTCGACGACTTCAGCGAGCGGTCCACCACGGTGAAGGGGATGAAGTCCCGGTCCTTGGCGGGCACGTCGAAGACGGCCTGGATGAAGGGGGCGTAGAGCTCGATGTCCGGGGACATGACGAGGACCTCTTCCGGCCTGAGCTCCGGATCAGCCTCGAAGAGGGCCAGCAGGTTGTCCCTGAGCACCTCCACCTCCCGCATGGGGGAGTGGCACGAGTGGATCTGCACGGACCGGTCGTTCCCGCTCACCTCCCGGCGCTCGTCGTCGCCGGGGTTCTTCAGGTCGAGGATGTCGGCCTGCAGGCTTTCGAGGAGCGTCGTCGGCTCGATGGGGGCAAAGGCGTCGACCTCCTGGGGCTCGAAGTCCTGGAGGATGTCGAACAGGTCCCGCCCCACTGACCCGAAGGCGGCCAGCAGGCTGTTGCCCTCCTCGAGGTAGAGCTCCTCCACCGTTTCCCTGAACCTGATGGACATCCTCGCCATCTCGCTCTTCGAACGGATGTCCCCCCAGTACTGCCGGCACGGGTTCAGGAGGTAGAAGCGCACGGGGATGAAGCGCGACAGGGCGTGGAAGACCTCGAGGGAGAAGGGCGGCAGGTAGGAGATGCCGAACAGGGAGATGCGCTCCGGGAGCAGGGAGACGTTCTCCGGGCATATCTGTCGAAGGAAGCTCTCCCGCAGCGCGGCCAGGTGCTCGTGCTCGCGGCCTTCCGCAACGGCCCTCCAGAGCCGGGACTGCCATGCCTCGAGGGTGCGGTAGGGCTCGGGCATGGTGAGCTCCCCGGACTGCCATCCCAGGACCATCTCCGGCCGGAAGACGAGGTAGGAGTCGAAGATCCCGGCCAGCGTCGTGCTCAGCTGATAGAGCTTCACCCCCCTTTCGTCGTCATCCAGGTAGGACTTCAGCGTCTCGAAGCCGGGCTCCTCGAGGAGTCCCGGCAGCTTCGCCATGACCTTCCAGGCCATGGTTTCGGTGTCGAAGGCAGGGGTCTCGGGCATGTCCGTGAGCACGAGCCTGAAGAGGTGGTTCATCACGGTGTTCGGAAAGGGGAAGTAGCAGTTGGAGCAGACGCCGCTCGAGGAGGCCAGCTGCATGGAGAGCCAGTGCTCCATGCCCTTGCTCTGCACCACGATGATCTCGCGGGCAAAGGGGGACGTGAGGGGCTCGCTCAGGTCTTCGGAGAGCCTGCGGGCGAGGATCTCCAGTCTGTTGCCGGAAAAGACTTTCAAGCCCTGCATGGCACGATAACACCCCTCTTATACATGGCCTATAGCACGAAAGAATGGCTGAAAGAAATATCCTTGAACATAACACCATACCCTATTATTCATAATGAATAGTGAAACCTGTGAAAGGGGTGGGAATGTCTCACGGACACGAGCTGTTTCTCGATCACGCTTCCACGACGCCGCTCCATCCGGATGCGCTGGGGGTCATGCTGCCCTGTTTCGGCAACCACTTCGGCATCCCGGGCACCGCATCGAGGCTCGGGCTGAAGGCGTTGGACGCCCTGGAGGAGGCGCGCGCCCGGGTGGCAGGCCTCATCAATGCCCATCCACAGGAGATCGTTTTCACGGGCTCGGGCACCGAGTCGAATAACCTCGCCATCCTGGGGAGCGTCCGGGCGCAGGGGTCGAAGGGCAGGCACATCATCACCTCCCGTGTGGAGCACGCCTCGGTCCTGAACGTGTGCAGGCACCTCGAGCGCGAGGGGTTCCGGGTGACGTACGTGCCGGTGGACGCCAATGGCAGGGTCGATACGGCAGCCGTGGAGGATGCGGTCGAGGACGACACCATCCTCATCAGCATCATGCACGCGAACCATGCGGTGGGAACCCTCCAGCCCGTTGCGGAGATCGGCGCCATGGCCCACGGCAGGGGCATAACCTTCCACGTCGACGCCGTCCAGAGCGCAGGCCGGGTCCCCCTGAACGTGGAGGACCTGCCCGTGGACCTCATGAGCATCTCGTCCCACAAGCTCTATGGGCCCAAGGGGGTGGGGGCGCTCTACCTCAGGAGCGGCACCGAGCTCTCACCCGTGACCTTCGGCCTTGACCAGGAGCACGGCATCAGGCCGGGCACCGAGAACATCCCCGGCATCGTGGGCTTCGGCATGGCCTGCGCGGTTGCCGTCCGCGACCTGGACCGGAACTCCATGCTCGTCTCGTCCCTGAGGGACTCGCTGGAGGGGCAGGTCCTGAACGCCATAGCAGGCGCCGTGGTGAACGCCTCGGCCGCCCCAAGGCTGCCCCACATCACCAGCCTGTCCATCGACGGCATTGCCGGCAATGCGCTCACCGCCTACCTCGACGTCATGGACATCACGGCTTTCTCATCACCGCCCCTGGGCCGGCAGGGCGAGGACCTCTCGTACGTCCTCGAGGCCATGGACGCACATGGCCGGTGCTCCTGCGGGGCCCTGCGGCTGAGCCTCGGGTGGGAGAACAAGGAGCGGGAGGTCAAGCGCGCGGTGGACAGCCTGACGGCTGCGGTCTCGAAGTTGCGGGATTTCGACTCGGCAGCCTCGGGAAGGGAGCTCGGCTTCTTCACCTTTGCCGACAGGGAGAGCGTGGCGAGGTCCCTGGAGGGCCTAGAAGGAGCAGGCATCCCCGTCGTCCTCATGCCCAGGCCTGACGGCGTCGCCCATGGAGCCTCCGCGCCCGTTGCTCTGTGCTCCCTGGCCAGCGACCAGGAAGCCATCGGCTCCATCCTGGGCAGGCTCGGCATCGAGCCTAAGGGCGTGCACCGGGTCAAGACCAGGTACAGGGCCATGGAGAGGAAGGAACAGGCCTTCTGGCAAAAGGTTGAGAATGTCAGGAAAGGTATGAATTAAAGTTCCATGAATAGAATATATTTTACATGGATGAAGAAATATTTTCCCCAGACGAAACGGGCACTTTGGCATGATAGTTTGTAAGTTATAATTTATATTATGTATTTTTTCATGGCATCGATGTTGCTCGCATGAGAAGCATACACTGATTATTTCGCACCTTCAGGAGCAGCACATGAAAACCGTGATCACAGGGTTGGCAGCCTTGATCCTCTTCATTACCGCATCCCCTGCGCACAGCGTGCCCATGATGCTCAGCGGATCTTACCCTCTCGACGTCTATGCCCTTTCTCTGTCGCCCAATGATTTCGTTTCCCCCGGCAACGCTCTGAACACGGGGATCCTGCACAGCGACAGCGTGGAGGACCCCGGGAAACCATCCACGATGGAGCCCTCCGCCGTCGTTCCCATCCTCTCCCCCGAGGACCCGGGCTCGCTGTTTTCCCTGTGGATGCATTTCCAGTACACCGGGGGAACGGCAGGTGGGGATGGAACCGAGGCTCACCCCGTCGTTGACCTCGCGTTCATGATCCTCCTGGGCATCGGCATGCTGAGCCTCGGCGTCATGAAGAGAAGGAATCCCATCCCCCACTGAGCACCCGGGAGAACGGGTGGAACGACCCCTGGCTGCTCAGTCGTATGCCGTGATGTACCGATAGATCACCCAGAAGTGGGCCGAGCTCCCCAACAGCACGAAGATGTGGAAGACCTCGTGGAATCCGAGCCAGCCCGGAAAGATGTCCGGCTTCTTCACGGCGTAGATCAGGGCGCCCACGCTGTAGAACACCCCTCCCGACACGAGCCAGAACAGGGCGCCGGGCTCGAGGACCCGGACGAACGTCCCCGCGCCGAACACGGCGATCCACCCCATGGCGACGTAGATGATGGTGGAGAGGAAGCGCGGGGCATCGATCCAGAAGAGCTTGAAGACCGTGCCGAGCACCGCGATGGACCAGACGCCGGCGAACAGGGACCACCCAAGGGTGCCCCTGAAGGGGACGAGGCAGAAGGGGGTGTAGGTGGAGGCGATGAGCACGAAGATCATGATGTGGTCGAGCTTGCGCATCATCTCGGTGCCCCTTCCGGGCAGGATGAGCCAGTGGTACAGGGTGCTCACGGTGTAGAGCATGATCATGCCGGTGCCGAAGACCGCGCAGGAGGTGAGATGCCACGGCCTGAAGGGGTGCGTGGTCTTCCAGACGAGGAGCCCGAGGCCCGCGAGGGCGAGGATCGCGCCGATGAAGTGGGTGAGCCCGGAGACAGGGTCCTTGAGGCGGGATGATATGCCCGCAATGCCTTCCTTCATGCCCATGACATTGTAATATCATGGAATGATGAAAATCCTGTGTGAAAACTGGATCAAGGAAATGTAACGGGTATGTGAAACCAGCCTGCTCAGTGCCCCGCCTTTCTCCGGCATCTCTCCCGAGGAGCCATTTCTGTTTGCTTCAGGAATGAATTACATTATAAAGGCTGCAGGAACGGATCATGATTGGTTGAGGACAAAGCGCATGCCGATACAGGTCGCTGTGCTCGACGACGAGCCCGACATCCTGCACCTGGTCACCCTGCACCTCGAACGGGCGGGGTACCTCGTGGACGGGTACACGGACGCCAAGGGCTTTCTCCAGTCCCTGGACAGGAAGGGGCCCGACCTCATCATCCTCGACCTCATGCTCCCGGACTCCGACGGGTTCGACCTCTGCAGGTACCTGAAGAAGGACCCGAGGCTCTCGAGGATCCCGGTCATCATGCTCACGGCCAGGACGCTCGAGGCCGACAAGGTGACCGGCCTGGATCTCGGGGCGGACGACTACGTCACGAAGCCCTTCTCGCCCCGGGAGCTCGTGGCCAGGGTGAAGGCCGTGCTCAGGAGGAGCGGGCACGAGGACGCCAGGACGGTCACCGTCGGCGACGCCCTCTCCATCGACCCGGAGCGCTTCGAGGTGAAGGTCGACCGCGCACCCGTCACCCTCACCCAGGCGGAGTTCAGGATTCTGCACCTCCTGGCCTCCAACAGGGGCAAGGTGTTCAGCCGGGACAAGATCCTCGACCACCTCTGGGGCAACGAGAAGGCCGTCCTGGACAGGACCGTGGACGTCCACATCAAGAACCTGAGGGACAAGCTCGGTGCCCACGGGAGGCTCATCGCCAACGTCAGGGGCATCGGGTACAAGATGGAAGAATGAAGCGGTCCATATTCCTCAAGCTCCTCGTTTCCTACCTGCTCCTCATCCTGGCCATCTCCGGCGTGCTGCTGGCCTTCGTGTTCCGCTCCTACAGCTCCCACGCGGTGGAAACGTCGACGGAGAGCCTCAGGAAGACGGGGCTGGCGCTTCAGATACCCGTGAAGCCCCTGGTGGCGCAGGGGCGCTTCGAAGAGCTGGACACCCTGGCGAAGGGGATCGAAAGGGACACCCAGGTGAGGGTCACTGTCATCGACCCCACGGGCAGAGTGCTCGCGGACTCGGAGCACCCACCCAGGGGCATGGAGAACCACCTGGACCGGCCCGAGATCAGGGCTGCGATCTCCGGGACCCTGGGGAGCTCCATCCGCTACAGCACGACGCTGGGCCGCGACATGCTCTACGTGGCCCTGCCCATGGAGGTGGGCGGGCGCAACCTCGTCATGCGCATGAGCGTGCCCGTGGAGAACATCGACCCCCTCCTCCAGAGGGTGAAGCAGCACACCTTCGAGATCGTGGCCATCATCATCTTCTCGTCCCTCATCGTGGCCCTCCTGTTTTCGCACGTCATCTCGACCCCCATACGGGAGCTGCACCGCGCCTCGAAGCGCATCGCGGCCGGAGACTTCAAGGCGCGCGTGAACATCCGTGGCGCGGACGAGATCCGCGAGCTCTCCCAGAGCTTCAACGACATGGCCCAAGGGCTGGAGAGGTCCTTCCTCGACCTCGCCGGCAGCAAGGAGGAGCTCGAGGGCATCATCTCGTCCATGCGGGAGGAGCTCCTCGTGCTGGACGCCGAAGGCAGGGTCCTGCTCGCCAACCGGAGCGCGGCCCGGCTCATGGGTGCTGAAAACGCCGTGGGCAGGCATTACTGGGAGCTCCTCAGGTCGCCGGAGCTGGGGAGCATGTTCGACCAGTCGAGAACAGGGCCGGCGGCAGGAGAGATCGAGCTGAAGGAAAAGACCTACCTCTGCAGCATCACCCCCATCCGCGCGGGAAAGGCGGTGATCATCATCCTGCACGACATCACCGGCATGAAGAGGCTCGAGCGGATCAAGAAGGACCTCGTGGTGAACGTGTCCCACGAGCTGAGGACCCCGCTCACCGCCATCAAGGGTTTCACCGAGACCCTGATGGAAGGCAGGACGGGCGAGGACCTGCAGTACCTGGAGATCATCAAGCGCCACACGGACAGGCTCATGAACATCATCGGCGACCTCCTCGAGCTCTCCGAGCTGGAGGCAGGCCAGACCAGGCTCTCCATGGAAAAGGTCAGGGTCGCCCCCCTTCTGGAGAACGTGCTGGCCACGTTCAGCCAGAGGCTGCAGGCAAAGGGCCTCACCGCCGCACTGGAATCCCCGTCCCGCGACATCACGGTCGAGGGCGACCCCTTCAGGCTGGAGCAGCTCTTCATGAACCTCATCGACAACGCGGTCAAGTACACCGAGCAGGGCGGCATCACCATAACCCTCGGAAACTCCGGGGACAGCGCTCTCATCAGGGTCGCCGACACGGGTCTGGGGATCGCGAAAGAGCACCACGAACGGATCTTCGAGCGGTTCTACGTGGTGGACAAGTCCCGCTCCCGGAGACTCGGCGGTACCGGGCTCGGCCTCTCCATCGTGAAGCACATCGCCGGCCTGCACCGGGGGAGCGTCACCGTGGACAGCAGGCCGTACGGCGGCACCACCTTCACGGTCACGCTTCCCCTGGCTGCCTAGAAACCCAGTTTCATCCGGCCCTCCTGAAGACCTCTCCCCTTCACGCAAATTTCATTGAAACTTCATCAGAAATTAACACATGTCTCTTATGAAGACCCTCATGCGCATGAGATGGACATCAGGACAGGGTGCAGGGACCGTCACGAGGCGGTTCAGGGAAACGCTCTACCGGTGGATCTTCGCCGTCCTGGCCTTTGCCTCGCTTGCCTTCCTCGTGGGCATCGTCCTGACCCTGCTCACGGGCTCGCTCCCCATCCTGTCGCGCGTCTCCGTGCTCCACCTCCTGTTCGGCACCCAATGGTACCCCACGGCAGAGCCCCCTGAATACGGCACGCTCCCCCTCATCCTCGCCTCGGTGCTCGTGACGCTGGGCGCCATGCTCGTCTGCGTGCCCATCGGCATCGGGTCGGCGCTGTTCATCCACGAGCTGGCCTCCGAGAGGCAGCGCTCCATCCTCAAACCCCTCGTCGAGATCCTGGCAGGGATCCCCTCCATCGTCTACGGGTTTTTCGGCATGGTCATCGTGGCACCCTTCCTCCAGAACCTCCTCGACATACCCACAGGGCTCTGTGCCTTCACCGCCTCGCTCATCCTGGGCATCATGGCCATACCCACGGTGACGAGCCTGGCCGAGGACGCCCTGAGCTTCGTGCCCCGCAGCTTCCGGGAGGCCTCCCTGGCCCTGGGCGCCAACCGGTGGCAGACGCTCACCAGGGTGATCGTGCCCGCGGCCGGCTCCGGGATATCCACCGCCATCATCCTCGGCATGAGCAGGGCGGTGGGCGAGACCATGACCGTGCTCATGGTGGCCGGAGGGGCGGCGGTCATACCAAAGAGCATCTTCGACCCGGTCAGGCCCATGACCTCCACCATCGCAGCCGAGATGGGGGAGGCGGTGATGGGCAGCGCCCACTTCCACGCCCTCTTCGCCATCGGGCTCATCCTCTTCCTCATCACGCTCCTCATCAACATCGTAGCCGAGGCGGTGAGCCGGAGGTTCCGGCTGAAGCTGGGGCTGGGACGGTGAAGGCCATGGCGGGCGAACGCTCTCCCCTGCTCCGGACCGGGGGTCTGCGCTCCGGGGCCGGCATCCGAAAACGGGACCTCACCCAGGTCCTGGGTTTCCTCCTCCTGTGGTTCTGCATACTGTTCGCCCTGCTCTTCCTGGGCGTCATCCTCTACTTCGTCACGGCCAGGGGCCTGCCGGTCATATCCTGGGAGTTCCTCACCGAGGTCCCCAGGAAGGCCATGACAAAAGGAGGGGTCGCCCCCGCCATCGTGGGCACCTTCTACCTCACCCTGGGCGCCATCGCGTTCTCCCTGCCCCTTGGCCTGGCGTGCGCCATCTACCTGTGCGAGTACAGCCCCAGGGGCATTCTGGTGAACGTCATCCGCCTGGGCATCAACAACCTGGCGGGCGTGCCGTCCATCGTGTTCGGGCTCTTCGGGTTCGCGGTCTTCGTCAAGGTCTTGGGGTTCGGCGTCTCCATCCTGTCGGGCAGCCTCACCCTCGGGATCATGGCCCTGCCCGGGATCATCTCCGCCTCCCAGGAGGCCCTCCTGGCCGTACCCCAGTCGTACAGGGAGGCATCGCTCGCCCTGGGGGCCACCCACTGGCAGACCATCCGGAGGATCACGCTGCCCACGGCGCTGCCCGGCATCCTCACCGGCGTCATCCTCAACATCGGCCGGGTCGCGGGGGAGACCGCCCCCATCCTCTTCACCGCAGCGACGTTCTACACCCGCGGATACCCGGACTCGATCTTTTCCGAGGTCATGGCGCTGCCCTACCACATCTACGCCCTCATGACCGAGGGCACCCGTCCGGAGGTGCAGACCGGCATCGCCTACGGGTGCGCGCTCATCCTCCTGTGCCTGGTCCTGGCCATATCGGCGCTCGCCATCATCCTCAGATCGAGACAAAGGAGCACCTATGCAGCCTGAAGTCAAGCTCAGCGCCCGGAACATCAATTTTTTCTACGGGAAGACCCAGGCGCTGAAGAACATCAGCCTCGACATCTACGAAAAGAAGGTGACGGCCTTCATCGGCCCGTCCGGGTGCGGCAAATCGACCTTCATCCGGCTCATCAACCGGATGAACGACCTCATACCCGGGGCCAGGGTCGAAGGCAGCATCATCATGGACGGCTTCGACATCAACAGCCCCAGGATGGACGTGGTGGGGCTGCGGCGCTGCGTGGGCATGGTGTTCCAGAAGCCCAACCCGTTCCCCAAGAGCATCTATGAGAACCTGGCCTACGGCCTGAGGGTCAGCGGAGTGAAGGACAGGCTGTTCATCGAGGAGAAGGTGACGAGCTCGCTGAAGAAGGCGGCGCTCTACGAGGACGTGAAGGACCGCCTCCACGAGAGCGCGCTCATGCTCTCCGGCGGGCAGCAGCAGAGGCTCTGCATCGCGCGCTGCCTCGTGGTGGAGCCGGAGGTGATCCTCTTCGACGAGCCCTGCGCCAGCCTCGACCCCATATCCACGAGAAAGATCGAGGAGCTCATCCTGGAGCTCAAGCAGGAGTACACCATCGTGATCGTGACCCACAACATGCAGCAGGCGGCCCGGGTGTCGGACTACGCCGCCTTCATGTACCTGGGCGAGCTCATCGAGTACGACGAGACCGAGCGGATCTTCACGGTGCCGAAGCAGAAGATGACGGAAGAATACCTGTCGGGGAAGTTCGGATGAAACAGAAGGAGGAGGGCCGATGTTAGAAGAAGCCAAGATCAGACGGATCAAGAAGGAGCTTCTCGAGTATGCCACCATTGTCGAGGGCATGATCGGAAAGGGCATCAACGGGCTCATGAACAACGACGAGGCCCTCCTCAAGGATGTCATCGAGAACGACGAGCCCAGGGTGAACGATTTCGAGATCATGCTCGACGAGCTGTGCATCGCGGTCATCGCGCAGCACCAGCCCGCAGGGAAGCCTCTGCGCACCATCTTCATGATGTCGAACATCAACGGCAACCTCGAGCGCATGGGAGACCACGCCGTGACCATCGCCGAGAGCGGGCTCTTCCTCATCCGGCAGCCCCCGGTGAAGAAGCTCATCGACATCCCCCGCATGGGGGACGTGGTCAAGGGCATGATCACCGACGGGATCACCTCGTTCATCAACGAGGACGCGGCCCTGGCCAGGACCGTGTGCGAGCGGGACGACATCGTGGACGGCCTGCGGGATCAGATCATGCGGGAGCTCATCACCTTCATGACCGCCGACCCCACCACCATCGAGCGCTCGCTCCACCTCATGAAGATCGCCAGCAACCTCGAGCGGGTGGCCGACCTCACCACGAACATCTGCGAGGACGTGATCTACATGGTCCAGGGCAAGGTGATCAAGCACCACAAGGACGCCCTGTAGGGAGGCCCCCCGTCAGGTGCACACCCAGTCGATGACGTAATCCTCGAGGTCCTCGGTGCGCACCTTCACCTCGCTCACCATGTGGTTGTGGATGGAGATGCACGCAGGATGAACCGTGTCCGGGTCCTCATTCACCAGGGGATGCCACCAGGGGAGATCCCTCCCATCCGCCAGGACGCGGTAGGAGCAGGTTTCGGGGAGCAGGTGCAGGGCCTGGGGCAGGTTCCCGGGCGTGAGCACCAGGCACTCCGGCATGAGCTCGGCCCTTTGGTCGTAGCACGTGCACCTGCAGGAGACCAGGTCGAGGTGCCTGCAGACCACCCTGGTGTAGGAAACCTCACCCGTGTCCTCGAAGAGGATCTTGCGCAGGCAGCACCTGCCGCATCCGTCGCACAGGGACTCCCACTGCTCCCGGCTCATTTCGCTCAAGGGGGTCGTTTTCCAGAACTGTTCCTGTTTCATGTCTTCTTTTCCATGGACTGCCGCACTGTCTGAAGCGGCGTGAATCGCGCCCGGGTATCCCGAAACTCCCGGGTTTTCAGCCCCTGCCCCGCCCCTTCATCCGGGAGGATGCGTAGCGCTGGATCACCTGCCGGATGGAGTCGAAGGCGACCTCCCCCGTGGGGACAGCCTCGGGATGGAGGAAGAGGTGCTCCTCCGCATCGTCCCCCTCCCTGATCACGCTCAGGTCGCGCACCGAGCACGTGAAGGCGAGATCAAGGGTATAAATGACGATGCCCCCGTAGAGGTAGGTGTTGGGGTGCGAGCAGAAATATGAGCAGCGCTCCACTTCCAGGTTCAGCTCCTCCCCGACCTCCCTGGCCAGGGCCTGTTCCGCGTTCTCGCCCGGGTCTGCGAACCCGCCGGGCAGGTCGAGCATGCCCTTCATGGGGTCGCGGGCCCTGCGCACCAGCAGCAGCCTCCCTTCACGGTCTTCGATGAGGGCAACGACCGCGGCCGCCGCGTTGATGAAGAATTCGAAGCCGCAGTCCCCGCAGAGGAACGAGTGGTTCTGCCTGAACCGGAAATCCCCGGATGCGCACCTGGGACAGAACCGCATCACGTACCGGGGATAGCAGTGCTCCTGCCCCATGACGCCTTCTCCTGAAGTTGTCGTGCAGGGGACGCCTGGCTCCGACTCCCAAACCCTGCCTCGCGAAGAGGGCCGCCTACTTCTCCACCCCTGCCTTCTGGTAGTATATATCCTTCTTCACCATCTCCCTCAAGCCCTGGATGGTCTTGAAGGGCTGGTTCTTCGCCACCATGTCCGAGAGCTTGATGGGCACCGAGCCTGCAGGGTCGGAATTGATGGTGAGCACGACGTGGGTCTTCGTGTCGTTCACTTTTGTCATGGTGGTCTTGCCGATGAGACGGGTCATGCGCACGTACTTCTTGCTCACGGGCACGAGCTCGTCCGGGATGGCCTTGATGTTGAGGATGACCTTACCTTCCCTGGAGAGGTCCTCGGTCTGGATGTCGAGGACCATGTCCCGGTCTTTCACCGGCCATGGGCTGCTGAGCACGTAGTACACGATGTAGTGGTTGGGCTTGTCGTTCAGCGTCTTCAGAAGGCGGAACTCTTTGCACATGCCGTACCACTGGGTGTACGAGGGAAAGTCGAGGAAGACCTGCTGCACGACCGCCAGCGGCGCATCCACGTCGCCCTCCCCCATGAACTCCTTCATGGGCAGGCCGGGTATGGGGCGCGTGTACACCGTGATCCCTTCACCCTGCTTGGAGAGCGTCCATCCTTCCTCGAGGGGACCTGCCACGGCAGTCTGGGCCAACATGAGAATACCCACCAACAACCAAGCGTTCTTCATGGTACAACCTCCTTTATCACCAGGGATATCAAATCGATCTCACGAGCCCGCGCACGAGCGTCAGCCCGAGCCTGTCGGACGTGGCCGCATGCAGGAGGACGGAACAGGGGCACAGGTGTGGCCGGACCTTCACCGCCCTGGTCTCGTTCATTACGGTATGCATGGGGTGTTTGCCTGAAAGAGAAACGGGATATGCCCATCGATCCGAGAAAGCCAAGTGTCATTCATCTGCCCCCGCAGAAAAACAGTGCATCTTTAAAGAGTAATGTACCCAAACCGCCCCTCTTGTCACCTCGCATTCAGGGACCGGTGGGTTCATCCGTGAGCATCGGCTGCAGGCCCGGTGATAGCCTCTTCGACGGCACGGCTGGGTCGGGGTGGTCGTGTTCCGCAGCGAGATGCTCACCTTTTCGGCGCCTCCCTGTCAGGGCATTGCATGATCGTTCGAAGGTCCGGGCCGGGGACGTGCGGAGGTTGAAGTTTCCGCATGACAGGCGTATTGGTATGCCATACTTCCGGTGAAAGGACAGGCAGGGAGAAAGATGTGCGGACGGTTCATCCAGGTGGCGGATCCCGAGAGGATCAAGGTGCAGATCCCGGAGCTCGACATCGGCCCCGAGGTCTCCTCCGGGTTCAGGCCCCGCTACAACATAGCCCCGACCCAGAACATCCTCGCGGTGCTGAACACCGGGAGGCCGAAGCTGGTCTATACCAGGTGGGGCCTCATCCCCTTTTGGGCAAAGGACCCCTCCATCGGCGCCCGGATGATCAACGCCAGGGGCGAGACCCTGCTGGAGAAGAGCTCGTTCAAGGTGCCGTTCCGGAAGAGGCGGTGCATCATCTTCGCGGACGGGTTCTACGAGTGGAAATCAGCGGGAAGAGTGAAGACGCCCTTCCTCGTGAGGCTCGAGGACCAGGAGCCCTTCGGCATGGCCGGCTTGTGGGATGCCTGGACCGACCCCTCTTCGGGGGAGAAGGTCGTCAGCAGCACCATCATCACCACCACGGCCAACGAGACGGTGGTCGCCATCCACGACCGGATGCCCGCCATCCTCAGGAAGGGAGACTACGAAACCTGGCTCAGTCCCGGAGACGTGGGCGAAGGGAGGCTCATGGAGTGCATCGGTCCTTACCGGGCAGGCCGGATGGAGGCCTTCGAGGTGTCCCGGCTGGTGAACAATCCCGCGTTCGACGCCCCGGAGTGCATCGAGCCGCTGGCGCTGTGAGGGTGCCCTACCCGTTTGCCGGCTTGAGAGGTCTCTTCCCGGGCACGATCTCCAAAAGCTCGATCTCGTAGACCACCGACTTCCCGGCAAGAGGGGCGTTGGCGTCCACGAGGACCGAATCGGGGTGCACCTCGATGATGGTGGCGGACAGCTCCTGCCCCTCCTCGTCCACCATCTCGAAATCCATGCCCACCTGGGGGTAGAAGTCCTCCGGGAGCTCGTCCTTGCCGACCTCGAACACCAGGTCCTCGTCGTACATGCCGAAGCCGTCCTCCGGCTGGACCACCACGGTCTTCTTTTCCCCGGGATGCATGCCCACCACGGCTTCCTCGAAGCCCTGCACCACCTCATCCGACCCGATGGTAAACACCAGCGGGGTGAGGCCCACCGACGACTCGAAGACCGTCCCGTCCTCGGACCTGCCGGTGTAGTTCACCTTGACCGTGTCTCCCTTTTTCGCCTTCTCCACGGGAAAGAGACCTTCCTTTCATATGAAGCGATGTAGTGATATAGATAATAACCGACCAAGAGTCAAAGTATATTTTCCAGGGGTACCCGCCAAAAGGCTTGTTGCTTTCCGAGGGAAATGTTCCAGGGTCTCGTTTTCCGGCCGCCGGAGCGTCATGTATGTGCAGTACGAGGGAAGGCGCGGTCAGCACCGGGCAAGGCCGCTTCACGAGAATCCTCACCGGGCTGCACAGCCCGACAGGAACATCCCCAGCATGCGGCCCACTTCGCGGAGGACGGCCTCCGTGGCCCGGTCCAGGAAGGCCAGGCCCTCCCGGTGGCGCTCGTGGAACAGGACCCGGGCCGCTTCCCGCGCGCACGCCTTGGTCTGGGCTGACACGTCCTCGGCGCCGTCGTGCAGGTACCAGCTCATGTACGGATCCCTGCTCGCATAACCATCATACGACCCCGCCGCAAGGGGAGAGGGGACCGGTTTTCTCCTTTCTTCCGGCTTCTTCTCTCTTCTTCAGATCGTGAACTCCGTCTTCTTGTTCCACGTCCCGAGCGCAATCCCGAGCTCCTCGTGCTCCTGCGAGTACTGCTCGATGGGGATGCCCTTCAGGACCGCGTCGATGGCCTGGCGGAAGGCCTTCGTGCCTGCGGTGGGGCCCTTGGGGTGGGCGTGGATGCCTCCGCCCGAGCCGATCATGATGTCCCTGCCCAGGTTGTTGATGCAGTCGGGCACGTTGGCGGGCGTGATGCCGCCCGACGGCATGGGCAGCGTGGGCTTCAGGTTGCCGAAGGGGTACGTGAGGTTGCGGCAGGTGGCCATGAAGCGCTCGTGCATGTAAATGCCCTTGCCTCCCAGGGAGAACGGCAGCACGATGGCGTCTGCGCCGCAGAGGCGGGCCATCTTGCCGAATACGATGGGCGAGGAGATGCCCTGGTGAGGCGACATGAAGTACACGCCCGCCACGTCCATGTGGGCGAGGATGGGCACGTTGATGTACGGGTCTTCCGCCAGGGCGCGCATGGCCTCCGGTCCCACGGCAAGGTAGTTCACCATCATGGCGTTGGCGCCCGCGTCTATGCAGCGCTTCGCCAGGTCGAACATCCGGGGCAGCCGGTCCGTGACGTTGACCGTGTACAGGGTGTGCTCGCCCGTCTCCTCGTAGACCTGCTTTTCGATGGCCATGTAGGTCTTCACCCGTTCGACCGCGTCGTTGTACCGCATGTTGGCGATGAGCTCGTCGTCCTTGATCACGTCGCACCCCCCCATGGCCACTTCGCGGAAGAGCTTCGCGCCGACCTCCAGGGGATAGCCGCTGCAGGGTTTGATCATGTTGTTCAGAAGAGGCCTGCCCTTCTCGATGCCCAGGGCCTTGTACCAGCCGTCGATGCCGAAGGCCGGGCCCTGGTACTGATCGAGGGTGGCCCTGGGCATGCGCAGGTCGAGGAGCTTGAAGTTGGGAACCAGCGAAATGTTGCCGATGGTGGCGGTGAGCAGCATTGGGAGCTGGTCCTCCACGTTGGCCGAGGGGAAGGCGATCTGGACGATGAACTGCCGCTCCTTCACGTCCTCAGGGACGCCGTACTCGTACGAGGGCGCCTCGTACGCGCCGATGACCTTGGCCACGTGTTTGGCCCGCACCTCAGGGGTCTCTCCGGGCACCGGGACCCAGGTGCCGGTGGTCTGCTCGATGGCCAGGATCTGGCCCATGAGCTCGATGTCCATGTGCCGGTCGGCCTTGACCCAGTAGGTGGCCACCACGTGGTTCTCCATATCGATGCCCTCGGGCAGTGCTATGGGCTTGTCTGCGAATCTGTCCATCCGTGTACCCTCCTTCTCGATTATATGTTCTCTTAATCCCTGGGGATCAGGGACAGCAGGTGGTCCCAGACCTCGAGGGTCTTTCTCAGCGATTCGTCGTCGTGCTGCATGCACGAATACATGCGGGTCCCGGCCAGGGTGCAGAGCCCGTGGGCCGTTGACACGACCTGGTAGTCGTCCGCGATCTGCTTGCGGGTGAGGATCTGCATGAAGGCGTCCGGGTGCGTGATGTCCACGGAGAAGAACGAGGTGGTCACGTAGTGCATGATGGGGCCGAAGTTGTACACGAAGAACCCCAGGTCCGGACGGGTGGCGAACAGGTCGTTGAGCGCTGCGGTGACCCTGTCCGCGTAGGCCTTTGCCCGGCTCACGGCGTCGTGTTCCTCCATGAGCCTCAGGGCATGGTAGCAGGCCGCCGTGGAGATGGGGTTGGCCGCCAGGGTGCCGCCGATGTAGATCTTCTCGCCCAGGCCGCCCGCGCACACGGACATGACGTCCTTTCTCCCTGCCACCGCGCCCGCGGACGGGTAGCCGTGGGCAACGATCTTGCCCAGGACCGTGAGGTCGGGCATGATGCCCGAGAGCTTCTGGGCCCCCCCCATGTCGAGCCTGAACCCGGTCACCACCTCGTCGAAGATGAGGAGCGCCCCATAGGCGTCACACAGCTCCCGGATCCTGCGGTTCCAGTCCGGGTGGACCGGGTGCGTGCCCGACTCGCCGCCGATGGGCTCCACGATGACCCCTGCAACGCCCTCCCTGTTGGCCTCGAAGGCCTGCTCGAGGGCATCGAAGTCGTTGGGCATGACGTCGATGATGTGGGCGTAGGCCTCGTTCGGGATGCCCCGGGAGTTGAGCGTGCCCGTGCCCGGGATGTGCAGGCCGTACACCATCTGATCGGACCACCCGTGGTAGCTGCCGCCCATCTTGATGATCTTCGATCTGCCCGTGAAGGCCCTGGCGATGCGGATGGCCGCCATGTCCGCCTCGGTGCCCGACTGGAGGAAGCGCACCATCTCCACCGAGGGCAGGTGCCTGATGATCTCCTCCGCCGCGAGGAGCTCGTACTCGGAGGTGAGCCCGGTGGCGGGCCCCTTTTCCCTGATGAGCTCTATGATCCTCGAATCGAGCTCGTCAAAGGCGTGGCCGAGGATGATGGGCGCCCCGCACATGAGGTAGTCGACGTACTCGTTGCCGTCCACGTCCCAGACCCTGCAGCCCTTGGCCCGGTCCATGGCCAGGGGGAAGGGCTTGTTCTGGCTCAGGTTGTGCTCCACCCCCCCGGGGATGAGGCCTTTGGCCTTCTCGAAGATCTCCACCGAGCGCCTGCAGCGTTCGGTGAGCAGGGCCCGCTCCCTGGCCAGCCTCTCTTCGGGGATGGGTTTTACGGGTCTCTTCAGGATCTCGTTTCTCCGCTCGACTATCTCCTGGTATTCCATCGGACGCTCTCCTCCGTGTTCTTATCGTTCGCCCCCGGCGGCAGTGCGCACACGTTCGGGGCGGTTCTCCTGTTCATGCGGCTGCAGACCTTCCGGTGGACCCGGTAGAGGTCCAGGAAGTCAGCGAACAGCTCGTCGTAGACTTTTCGGTTGGACGGGTCGGGCCGGTACTCGGCCTTGATGCCGATGCAGTCCGGGATGTCGTCCACCGTGATGCGCTTCAGGGCGATGGCTGCCAGGAAGGCGGCGCCCCGGGCATTGGCGAAGATGGGATCCTTCACCTGGCGGATGGGCCGGTCGAGGATGTCGGCGAGGATCTGGGACCAGATGTCGGAGTTGGCGCCCCCGCCGATGAAGTTGAGGTAGGCGAAGCGCCTGCCCATGAACCTCTCCACCGGCCCCAGCAGCCACTTCTGGTTGAAGGCGACGCCTTCGAACACAGCCCTGGCCATGTCCTCCCGGGTGTTCTCCAGCGACAGGTTGAAGAAGGACGACCGGATGTGGCAGTCCTCCGCGGGCGTGCGCTCCCCGTAGAGCCAGGGTGTGAAGATCACGCTGTTCGATCCCGGCGGGACCCTCGTGACGATGGCGTCGAGGAACTTGAAGATGTCCGGCGTGCGCTCCTCCTGCATGAGCTCGTCCTTGTGGTAGAGCACGTTGTCCCTGAGCCAGGTGAGGCACTTGCCTGCGCACTCCTGCTCGTTGAGGATGAGGTAGCGCCCGGGCACGGGGCTCGGGAAGGAGCCGAAGTTGTGGAAGAGGTCGGTCTTCTTGAAGGGCACGTGGGCTGAGATCCACGAGGAGGTGCCGATGTAGAGGTGGCCCTCGTAGTCGCGCACCGCGCCCGAGCCCACGCACGCGGACGGCACGTCGGGCGTTCCGCCGATGACGGGCGTGCCTTCCTTCAGGCCCAGCTCATGGGCCACCTCGTCCTTCACCGGTCCGAGGATGTCCACCGCCCGGATGAGGTCGGGGAGCTTGTCCCGGTCGATGCCGGCCATGTTCAGGAGCTTGTCCGAGTACACCACCTTCGAGGGGTTGCGGTTGTCCGTGACCCAGTGGAGCAGGATGGAGTCGTAGGTGGCGGCGAACCTGCCCGTGAGCCTGAGGTTGATGTAGTCCTTGGGCTCGAGGAATTTGTAAGTCTTCTCGTAGATGCCGGAGCAGTCCCGTTTAAGCCACAGGATGTGGGCGATGGGGTCCTTGCCCGAGGCTGTGGGCGCGCCGCCTGAGATCCTGAGCCAGCTCAGGGCCTTGAGCGGGGGATAGCCCATGACCCTGATCCGCCCCTGGAGGATCTCGTCCAGAGCCTCCGAGCCCCGGCAGTCCATCCAGATGATGGCGTTCATGAGGGGGTCGCCTTCCCGGTCCACGGCCACGGTGCCGGACCACTGGGTGGTCACGCTTACGGCAGCTATGCTCTCGGGCCTCACAAGCCCCTTCGAAAGGACCTTCCGGGCGGTCCTCACGATGGCCTGCCACCACCCCTCGGGGTCCTGCTCGGCGCCGCCGCCCGGCAGCAGGTTCACGGGGGTCTCCGCGAACTCGCTGTCGATGACCTCGCCGCGCACGGAGACGAGCGCGGCCTTGGGGCCCGATGTCCCCAGGTCGATGGCCAGTATGTACGTATCGTTTCCCTTCATGCCCTTCTGCCTCCAGCCGGCCTTTATCGGGACCCCGAAACCTGGCGGTCCATGACCCGGGTAACCGGCGTGGGGAAGAACCTCTTCATGAGCGCTACGAGCTTCGAATCGACTGTATTGTCCCTGAAATCCTCCATCACAGCTCCCCATCGTATAAGGAAAATCTAACCCGCCAGGGGCATCGAGGCTAGTGCCGATCAGGTCAAATACATGAGAAATCAGGCCAATGTACGGGCGGCACGCCCCTGGTATATTTGACATGTAAATGAAATCATTGTAAGATTCCAGCATATTCTGTGAGCCGTGAGGCCTGTTGATCTGGGGGCGTGGATGTGATGCGTGACAGGATACCTTCGGACAGTGCGCGGTGGCTGGCCGTCCAGGTTCGATCCATGGGCTTTCCTTCCGGGGAGATCCTTGCGGGCACGGGCCTCGATGAGGCATGGCTGACCGATGCAGAGGCCCTCGTCACGCACGCCCAGTACCTGGCCATCGTGGCCAATGCCCTGAGGCTCACCGGCAACCCCGCCCTCGGGTTGAGCCTCGGCGCGAAGCAGAACCTGGGCGAGCTGGGTTTCCTGGGCTACGCCATCATCTCCAGCCCGACGCTCAGGGAGGCCAACGAGGCGGCCATGAAGTTCTGGGAGCTGAACGGCTCGCTGGTAAAGCTCACTTACCATGAAGGGAGCGAGCTGGGCACCTGGGAGATCAGACCGGCCTTCCCCATCGCCGCGCGTGAGGTGTGGATCTATGCGGTGGAGGAGCTGCTCTCAGCGTTCCACACGGCAGCCTCCTTCCTCTCGAACCAGGGGTTCCGGTACGAGGAGATCCGCCTGTCCTATCCCGAGCCCGCCCACGGACACCTCTACCGCGAGCTGTTCTCCTGCCCGGTGGCCTTCGGGACCGGGGCGGACCTGTTCCTGGTGGAGGCCTCCTATTCCGACAGGCCCACCTTCACGGGCCACCCCCGGATGGCGCTCATCTGCCGGCAGCAGTGCCAGCTTCTCCAGGCCAGACTCAGGGGAAGCGACGAGCTTATCAGCTCCATCCGGGAGATCGTGGTTTCCTCCATGGGCCAGCTCCCCCACCTCCCCGAGGTGGCGCACAGACTCGCCATGAGCCCCCGGACCCTGAGGCGGAGGCTCCAGGAACGGCACACCACCTACCAGCACATCCTCGACGAGGTGCGCATCGAGCTGGCAAAGGAGTACGTGACCACCACGCACCTGAGCGTGGACCAGGTCGCCGCGCGCATCGGCTTCACCGAGGCCACCACGTTGCGGCGGGCCTTCAAGAAGTGGACGGGCATGAGCGTGAAGGAATACCGCAGGCTCAACGGTCCGGCGCGATCCCGGTCATCCCGTTAGGGCGCCCTTTCCGGTTGCAATACATCCATAAAAGCCTTGAGACCCCTTCTTAACAGAGAATTAACCGGATACTTATCTCTTCTTAACAGGGAATGAATAATCCGCAGGGAACAACCCTTCAGGAGGATGGCATGAAAGCATGCAGGAGGCTTTTTCAGGGGATACTGGCCGCAGTCTTCATCGCTCTGGCAGGAGCCCAGGTGTTTTCCGCAGACCAGGGGCTGACCGTCAAGGGCTCGACCACCGTGCTCCCCATCGTCCAGGTAACGTCGGAAGAGTTCATGGACAGGAATCCGGGCATCGCCATCTCGGTCCAGGGCGGCGGCTCGGGGGTGGGCATCGCGTCCCTCATCGACGGGACCACTGACATCGCTTCTTCCTCCCGGAAGATCAAGGCCGAAGAAGCGGCAAAGGCACAGGCCGCCGGCGTGACCCCCCATGAGAACGTCATCGCCATGGACGGGATCGCCGTGGTGGTCCACCCCTCGAACCCGGTGAGCAGGCTCACCCGCGCACAGGTCAAGGCAATCTACACGGGCAGGATCTCCGACTGGTCCGAGATCGGCGGCAGGAAGGCACGGATCGTCGTCGTTTCCCGCGACAGCTCGAGCGGGACCTTCGAGGCCTTCGAGGAGCTTGCCCTGGACAAGGCACGGGTGCGCCCAGACGCCCTGACCTCGGCCTCGAACCAGACCATAGCCCAGATCGTCGCCCAGACCCCGGGGGCCATCGGCTACGTGGGGCTCGTGTATCTCACGAAGAAGGTCAAGACCGTTGAGATCGACGGCGTGAAGTGCACCGAGGCAACCGTGGCGGGTGGGACCTATCCCCTGTCCCGGCCGCTCTATCTGTACACGAACGGCGCTCCCCGGGGCAACGTGAAGAAGTACCTCGACTTCGTCATGGGAGGTCAAGGCCGGAAGATCGTCAGAGAGGAAGGCTTCGTGCCCGTGAAGTAGCGCCGGGACTTGCGGGTAAAAAAAGGCAGCGTCCTTCACGGCGCTGCCTTTTTTGCTGTCTGCACGTCTGCGCCCCTTACGGGTCAGTACGTGAATATCCCCTTCTCGTAGATCGTCTTGATCCCTCCATCTTCGAGGTGCGCGGTGACCTTCTTGTCCTGGGTGTTCACGAGGTCCCAGTGCAGGGCCGAATCGTTGAACCCGAGCCTGGCCTTCTTATCCCTGGTGAGCTCCGCCGCGTTGCCGTCGTAGGTGTCCGAGTAGGAGGCGCCCACCGCGATGTGGCAGTTGCCGTTCTTTCCCCCGTAGTTCTCGTCGAACAGGGTGTTGGCCATGTAGCGGTCGATCTTCGAGAAGCGCTTGTCGGTGAGCGAGAACTCGCCCACCCTGTTCGCGCCCTCGTCCATGGAGAGCTGCTTCTGCACGAACTCCCTGCCCTCTTCCGCGTCGATCTCCACGGCGGAGCCGTTGCGGAATTCGAGGCGCACGCCCTTGGTGTAGTTGCCGCTGCGGTAGGAGGGCTGGTCCGCGTAGTAGATCCCGCTCGTCCCCCTCCAGTCCGGCGAGAGGAAAAGCTCGAAGCTGGGGATGTTGTGCCCGGAGATGCCGATCCACTTCCGGCGCGCGCCGGGGAAGATCTCCAGGTCGATGCTCTCGGACTCCACGTGGTAGAACTTCACCTTCATGGAGTTGAGCCACTTCTTGATGGACTGGGCCTCCTTGTAGATCTCCTTCCAGTGAGTGACGGGGTGCTTGCGGCCGAGGAAGCACGCCCTGACGATCTGGTCCGTGTACTCATCCAGGCTCATGCCCGCGTGCTTCGAGAGCTCCTCGGTGGGATACATGCACAGGGTCCACCCGAAGGCGCCCGCCGCCTCGCGGGCATCAAGGATGTCGCTCAAGTATTTCCGGGAGACGATGGCCTTGCCGATCTTTGCCGGGTCGATGGAGCTCAGGTGGGTGATGGAGCTCGGCGCCCTCAGGGATATGCTCCCGTTGAGCGAGCTGACGAACTCCTGCTCCCCGGGGACCTTGAATACGAGCTGGGACTGGTCTGAGAGCCGGTAGTAATCCTTCTCCATACGCTCGGTGATGCTCATGCGGGGAACGGTGTTGAAGCCTTCTTCCAGAAGCCTGGGGTAGAGCACTTCGGCAAGCGGGAGGGCTGCAAGGTCGTAGCGGATCAGCACGACGTCACCCTTCCTGAACCTCTCCGCCCTCGCGGTCTTGAGGCCCCAAAGCAGAACGTCGGCGTACCTCTCCAGTTGTATTTGTGTAAGCATATCCATCTCCTATCGGATTTCCCCGTTCATCTCACAAATGGAAATTTTAGCAAACAGTTTTTTTTGCTCAGGGCAATCCCGCAACGTGAACGGTCTGCCCTGAAACCCTCCATCATTTCATGATGCGCTCGCCCGGCAGCATACTCAATACGGCCTTGAACGGCGACACCCGGCGGGGGCGGGCGCGCCCCTGGCCGGGTGTTCGTTCATGACACGTGAGTGGGTATGGCGGGGCGGGACGATCAGGACTTTGCCTTGCTTTTTGCCTTTTCTTCCCCTTCTCCGGAATGGGCCTTCCTGTGGGCCCTGGCGAGCTCCATATAGATCCTGGCGTTCTGCCTGTTCTTTTTCGATCTCTCGGGGCCGAGCTCCTTTTTCACCTCCGCAGGAGAACCGGAGGCGAGGCAGAAGGGCCTGATCACGCCGCCTTCCTTGACCACGGACCCGGAGGCGATGACCGACCCGCTCTGGACGTGGGCGTCGTCGAGGATAATGGACCCCATCCCGATGAGACAGTCGTCCCCGATGGTGCAGCCGTGGATCACGGCATTGTGTCCCACCGTGACATAGTCGCCGATGACCAGCGGGCTCTCCTCGTCCGCGTGGAGGGTGCAGTTGTCCTGGATGTTGGTGTTCTTGCCGATCTTGATCTTTGCGCTGTCACCCCGGATGACGACCCCATACCATATGCTCGAGCCTTCCCCGATCTCGACGTCGCCGATGATGCACGCCGTAGGCGCTATGAAGACGTCTTTGCCGATCCTGGGCACTTTCCCGTCGTAAGGTGCGATCATGAATCCTCCTGTCGATTGTTCCTTCTCGAGAAACGGTGGCGCAGGGCGCCTGCCTTGGGCCCCCGGCTTTTCTCTTCCCATGCCCCGGACCTCACGGGAGCCTGTTCATCATGGGAGGGTGATGCCTTGCTTATACCACACTCTTCGGGACCGCCAAAATGTTCCTCAGGCAAAAATGGACTGTTTCTCATCTTAGCGGGTAGAAAATATTTTTTTGACCGCCCATGGGTATCGATCGCTCCCGTTTGCTCATCCGTTTGCAGCGGTTGGGATGCATGGGCGGGACCGGCTGAATTTTTCCCGCAGGGCATGCCGTCACCGGACACCCCGGCAGAACGGCCCCGGGTCAATAAGCTTTCAGAACGGGAAAAGCCGCCGGGCCTCGGGCCCTTCACGCCTTGGGCTTCTTGGCGTCCGGGAAGTACTTGCCGAAGCACTCGGGACAGAGGCCGTGGCTGAAGGACGCATCCGAATGCTGCTCGAGGTATTCCTCGAGCCCGTTCCAGTAGCCCTTGTCGTCGCGGATCTTCTTGCAGCCGGCACAGATGGGGATGAGGCCGCTCAAGGTCTTGATCCGGTCAATGGCGTACTGGAGCCTGACGTTGAGCCGCTCGCGCTCCTCCTCGACCCGCTTGAGCTCGGTGATGTCCTGGAGCGTCTCGACGGCGGCCACGAGCGTGCCGTCGTGATCGTACACCGGGGAGGCGTCGAAGATGAGGTATCGCTCCTTGCCCCCCACGCTGCTGTACCACCCTTCGGCGTGGAGGCCGTGGGGAAGGAGCACCGAGGAGCCGAACACCCGGTAGTGTTCCTGCAGGGTCTCCTCCCTCCCGTCCACCAGGAGGTCGGAGAGGCAGGGCCTCATGTGGTCGTAGAAGGCCATCCAGTGCCGGGGGGTGCCGAGGATCTCCTCTGCCTTCAGCCCGGTGAGCTCCTCGCACGCCCTGTTCCAGTGGATCACCCGGTGGGCCGTGTCGATGGCGAAGATGGCAACGGCGCAGTGCTGGATCATGCCCTCGTAGATCTCTATCCGGTTCAGGGAGCCGTTCGACTCGCCGGGTGCGGGCCCCTCCCCGGCCTCGACCTTCCTGATCACCTTGTCCAGCTCCTGCATGAACCGTTCTTTCAGGCTGTTCCGATCCGTCATCGCACGCCCCCGTCATGTCCAAGGATCTGCATCATCTCCTGCTCATACCAGCTCGGAGCCCATATGCCGTAGAGAAACCCGTTGTGCCCTCCATAGTTATGAATAATCAGGCGATGGTTCGATGCAATAAGCAACCCTGAGAAATCCTCCACCGGCACGGCCGGGTCGTCCTTGGCGTGGACGATGGTGACCGGGACGGGAGTGCCCCTGAGGGCATCGGCCTTCAGGGTGTAACCTTGGAAATACTCGTCTGCGCTGTGGTAGATCCCCGAGCGCCGGATGAGGGCCTCGGTGATGCCCCGGATGCTGCCCATGGCGAGCATGGGGGTGAAGTCGTAGAGGTGCGGGAAGAGCTCCTGCTTGAGCCTGAGGGAGCGCTTCCATTTCTTCATGAAGTACGGGCCCAGCAGGGGGTGGCCGTCGATGGCGTCGGTGGCCTTCGCCGGGTTCAGGGCCGGGCTCACGGCCAGCACGTGGTCGAGTCTGAAGGCCGGGTCCTCCCCGAGCCTCATGGCGATGCGCAGGGCGAAGTTGCCGCCCAGGGAAAAGCCGGCAAGGACGACGGGGCCTCCCCGGTTCAGGGAGGCGGCCCGGGAGACGCCCTCGAAGACCTCATCGAGGAGGGTGCCGTAGAAGAGCCCCTCGTTGAGGCCGTGGCTTTCGCCGTGGTCCCGGAGGTTGAGCCGGAACACGTCGAAGCCCCGGGCATGGAGGAACCGGCTGGTGTGGAGGATGTAGGTCGAGCGCGCGCTCCCTTCCCAGCCGTGGATGAGGATGGCCATGCCTCGCGACGAGCCCCCGGGCGCCTGGGAATGGAAGCCCTGAAGCCTGACGCCGCCCGCCAGGGTGAGAATGATCTCCCGGGTGGCCCCTGCCAGGGGGTCCCTGCCCAGGACTCTCAGCCTCAGGCTGGACAGGACCGTCTGCAGGGATGGGCTTCTCAGGTAGCGGGGGGGAAGGAAGACCCTGCTCATCTCACCCGATGGATTGCGTAGCGCATATGCAGGACAGGAAGCCGTCCCTCATCCCTGAAAACCTGGTCCCTTCTCCCCTTGCGGGCAGGGCTGTTCGGTTCTCCTTTACGCATGACTCCACCTGGCCGGCATAATAATTTTTCCTGCCTTCATCGGGGTCGGGGTCGGTATCGGGGTCGAAAGGGACATTTCGGAATCGACCCCGATACCGGACAGGTTTGAAAGCACGGCATCCCGGGATGAAAGGCCCGGGATCCCGGCTTCCTTCATTACTGCACCATGAGGTTCAGCGGCTCGATGAACTCGTTGTCTTCGGTGTCGATGATATTGATGATGTGCTTGTGCAGCCGCCTCTTGTGCTCCCAGAAGATGGTCCTGCCCTTCTGGAAGGTCCTGGCGAACTCGATGGCGTCCTTCAGGCAGGCCTCGGCGTTTTCGCTTGCCTTGACCACGGCATGGCACTCCTCGAGCTCCTTGGCGCCCGCCCTTTTCCCGCTGTAGACGAGCTCTTCGAGCTTCCAGTAGGGCAGCGCCTTCTTCATGATCGCGAGCATGCCCGGGAGGAAGGGGATGTTGATGTCCACCTCGGGGAAGCAGAAGAACCCGCGGTCCGCCCTCATGAAGCGGAAGTCGCAGCAGCAGGCGAGGATGGTCCCGTCGCCGAAGGCATGTCCGTTGATGGCGGCGATGATGGGCATGGGGCACAGGAGGATCTTCTTGAACATGTTGTTCAGGACGTACATGAACTTCCTGATGGAGTCCAGGTCGTTGCTGGCCATGCAGCCGGTCATCCAGGTGAGGTCGATGCCCAGGCTCCAGTTCTTGGGATCCACGGAGGTGAGCACCACGGACTTGATCTCAGGGTCCGCCTCGGCCTCTTCGAGGGCCTTGATGATGCCGGAGGCGAAATCCGGGTTGTGCCTGTTCTCGGGTGTGTTCATGGTCACGATCGCGACCGTCCCATCCTTTTTCCATTCAACGACAGCCATTCTCTCCTCCTTCGTTCTTTATCGATTGTGCCTTCACCATACCACAGTTGGGGGTAAAATGAAAAAGCCTTTCATTCTCAGATACAACGCGCCATCCTGCCCTTCGAGCCCATACCCAGCCGGCGAGGTCCCCGGGCCGGGAGGACAGGAAGAAACAGCCCGGAGCACCGTCTCCTGAAGCGTTCAGGAATATGTTCGATGAATACCCTGTAAATTATTGACACGCCTGTGGCCATTTGTTACAAGTGGGCCGGGTTTGATCAGACTGTCAGAGGGACAAGACATGAGAAAACCCCGGAAAAAGCCCTTGGACAGGGCGAAACGGCAGGTTTCCCGCAGGCGCCGGCCGGGGTCGTCAGCTGACGGGAGCTGAATGCGAAAAAAGCAGGAGCGTGCTATGGCAAACGTCGTCGTTGTCGGCACCCAGTGGGGTGACGAAGGCAAAGGCAAGGTCGTCGACCTCCTTACAGAGAAATCAGACCTCATCATCCGTTTCCAGGGCGGCAACAATGCCGGTCACACATTGGTGGTGGGAGACAAGAAGGTGATCCTCCACCTGATCCCCTCGGGCATCCTCCACGACGACAAGCTCTGCATCATCGGGTCCGGCGTGGTCATCGACCCGGAGATCCTCCTCGACGAGATCGACGCCCTGCGGGAAAAGGGCTACACCGTCACCCCCGACACCCTGGCCATCAGTGACCGCGCCCACGTGATCATGCCCTACCACAAGGCCATCGACCACGCCCGTGAGGCCACCCAGCAGATCGGCACCACCGGCAGGGGCATCGGCCCGGCCTACGAGGACAAGGCCAGGCGGTGCGGCATCCGCATGATCGACCTGGTGAACGAGGGCCAGCTCAGAAAGAAGCTCGATGCCTTCTTCGACGAGAAACAGGAGTACCTGACAAAGGTCCTGAAGGTAAAGGCCATGGACAAGGAGGAGATCTTCTCGAAGTTCAAAGGCCTGGGCGAGCGCCTGAAGCCCTTTGTCGCCGATGCGGCAGTGCTCATCGACAAGCACTGCCGCCAGGGCCGGAAGATGCTGTTCGAAGGCGCCCAGGGTGCGAACCTGGACATGGACTTCGGCACCTATCCCTACGTCACCTCCTCGAACACCGTTGCGGGCCAGGCCTGCGTCGGATCGGGCATCGGGCCCACGAAGATCGACACCGTGCTGGGGATCTGCAAGGCCTACACCACCCGCGTGGGCGGCGGCCCCTTCCCCACCGAGCTCAAGGACGAGATCGGCGAGCGCCTGCGGGCCTTCGGCGGCGAATACGGCGCCACCACGGGCAGGCCCAGACGCTGCGGCTGGCTCGACCTCGTGACGCTCAGGCACTCTGTGAGACTCTCGGACATCACCTACCTCGCCATCACCAAGCTCGACGTGCTCACCGGCTTCGAGACCATCAAGGTGGCCACCGCCTACAGGTCGGGCAACACCATCATCGAGAACATGCCCGCTGACCTGGAGATGTACCCTGACCTCGAAATGGTCTACGACGAGCTTCCCGGCTGGGAGGAGAACATCTCCGGCATCAGGTCCTTTGACGAGCTGCCCAAGAACTGCAGGGACTACATCGCCTACATTGAAGGGAAGACCGGGGTCAAGGCCGCCATCGTCTCGGTGGGGCCCAAACGGGAAGAAACCATCGGGCTCGTGGACCTGTTTTCTTGAGCTTCATGACCCCCTGACCGGGGGTCTATAGCGCTAACCTCAGGAGTGGCTGGGCGAACAGGAGCTGCAGGAGCTCGACGCGCACGAGCCGCAACCCGATTTGCCCGAGGCGACCCGCGATATCTTCTTCTTCACGTTCCCCTTCCCGCACCTGGGACAGTCAGGCTCCCTGGCCGACATGGGCACGAGCTTCTCGAATTCCTCCCCGCAATCCCTGCACTGATACTCGTAGATGGGCATGCTTCGCTCCTTTGCTCCCTTTCTAGTGATTTCACCTGAACATGTCAATGGGGAGGGGTGACAGGATGGAGGGGAGGCGTCCGGCTCAGCCCTGCCGGACGCCTCCCCCGGGTTCACATGACGCAGGGGCGGCCCTAGAGGACCCTGACCCCGATGATGCCTTCGGCCGATGCAATCTTCTCGACCACGCCGTCGGACACGTCGCCGTCGACTTCGATGATGTTGTAGGCGACGTTGCCCTTGCTCTTGTTGATCATGTCCGCGATGTTGATCTTGCTCTCCGCCAGGAGGTGCGTGATCTTCTCTATCATGCCCGGCGCGTTCTGGTTCGAGATGGTCAGCCTCTTGTTGCCGGTCCTGTCGAGGGAGCAGTCGGGGAAGTTCACCGAGTTCTTGATGTTCCCGTTCTCCAGGAAGTCCATGAGCTCCATGGCCGCCATGATGGCGCAGTTCTCCTCGGACTCCTCGGTAGAGGCCCCCAGGTGCGGGATGGGGATGACCTTGTCCAGCTTGATGACCTCTTCATCCGGGAAGTCCGTCACGTAGCACGCCACGGTCCCGTCCTCGATGGCCTTCTTCAAAGACGGTGTGTCCACGAGCCCTCCCCGGGCGAAGTTCAGGATCACCACACCCTTCTTCATGATGGCGAACTTGTCGGCATTCATGAAGCCCTTGGTGTCCTTGTTCTGGGGAACGTGCAGCGAGATGAAGTCGGATTCCGCCAGGAGCCGGTCCAGGCTCGGGGCCTTCTTGACGGTGCGGGACAGCCTCCAGGCCGCTTCGATGGACAGGAACGGGTCGTACCCGGACACCTCCATGCCGAGGCCCTCGGCCGTGTTCGCCACCATGGTGCCGATGGCGCCCAGGCCTACTACGCCGAGCTTCTTACCAAGGATCTCGGTGCCGCCGAACTTCGACTTGCCCTTCTCGATGAGGTCCGGCACCTTATCGCCCTCGCCCACGAGCCCCTTGGCCCAGCAGATGCCCTCGACCACCTTCCGGGAGGCGAGCAGCATGCCCAGGACCACCAGCTCCTTGACGCCGTTGGCATTGGCGCCCGGGGTGTTGAAAACCACGATGCCCTTCTCGGAGCACTTGTCGATGGGGATATTGTTGACGCCGGCGCCGGCCCGGGCTATGGCCTTCACGCTCGGAGGCAGGGTCATGTCTTTCATTTCCTTGCTCCTCACCATGATGCCGTCAGGCTCTGAAATGCCGGCTTTGTACTCGTACTGGTCCGTGAAAAGACTGAGCCCTTTTTCCGAGATGTTATTCAGCAGATCAATCTTGTACATGGAAAAACCCTCCTCTCTCTTGCTTAGCCAATATATTGCAGAATATAAATTCCGTGCCAAGCTAAAAAATCAAGACCTGCCTTCTCACGATGAGCACCCTGCTATCCTGCGCTGGTCGGAGATGACCGGGTAGAGGCGCACGGCCGCCCACATGAGCTTGGAGAAGAACCCGGGGCAGACGTGGAGCCTGCCCCTGCGCGCGCCTTTCAGCGCGCAAGCCACTACGTGTTCCGGCGAGCTCGCGCAGAACCCGGGCATGACCGAGACCTTCGGGTCCCCGAAGACCCGGGATCTCAGGATGGGCGTCTTCGAATAGAACGGGTAGACGATGGTGGTCCTGATGCCGTGCCTCCTGACCTCGCCGTGCACGGCCATGGCGAAGGCGCGCACGCCGAACTTCGAGGTGGAGTACGAGGCGCCCAGCGAGGTGGCCACGAACCCGGCAACCGAGGACACGTAGATCAGGTGCCCCGACCCCCGGGAGATGAGCCCGGGGAGGAAGAGGGCATTGAGCCGCATGACAGACAGGAGGTTCACGGAGATGACCTTTTCGTTGAGCTCCAGGGGCACGTCGAGGTAATTTCCCCCGAACCCGATGCCCGCGTTGTAGACGATCATGTCCAGCCCGATACCGAGATTCCTGAACTCGTCATACAGGGCCCTGCAGCCTTCGCCCGTGGACAGATCCGCGGGGATGACCGAAACGACCCTCCCCTGGCCCGCAGTCCCCTGCATACCGAGGCTCTCCGCCGAGGCGGCCTGCGGCATATCGCTCAGGATAAGGTTTGCCCCGCAGTCGAGAAGCTGCTGCGTGAAGCAGCGGCCAAAGCCTCCGAAGGCACCCGTGACGAGGATGTTCCTGTTGCGGAAGTACTCCATGACAAAACCCCCTTTTCTCTGTACGGCAGGGCTCGCCCGTGAGGGTGAGCCTGATTATCTCAGAGCATTTCTCAGAAACGTGAGCTGGTCCCCCACTGTCTGCTCGAACCGGGGCGGCACGTACACGTCGAAGTGCCCGCACGTGTAGACGATGAGCTGGCTTGAGGGGGCCTTCAGGGCTGCACGGTACGCCGGCCTCACCGGCGTGGTCAGATCGTTCGACGCGGCCTGGATGAGCCAGGGCATCTTCATCCTCGGTGCCAGCCGGCCCGGGGAATAGAGCCCCACCCACAGAAAGATGCGGGCAGCCACGTTCTCGTTGGGCTCGTACCCATCGGGATAGAGCTTCTTCACTCCCTCTTCGGCGTCCGGTGCGGTCATGGCCGCCACGGCCCCGGGCCGACCCACGATAGGCACATAGTACGGGTCACGGCGCAGGGCCATGCACATCAGGTCGCGCCAGGCGGCGCGCGCCAGCTTCACGTTCTGCACCAGCCCGGAGGCAACGGCCGTGGCCAGGCCGTCGAGGTGGGGGGCCTGGGAGATGACCGCGGCGATGCCTGTCTCTCCGAGGGCCACCGGCACCACGTGCCCGCCGCTGAAGGATGTCCCCCAGAGGACCATCCTGCCCGCATCAACCCCGGGGAGCGTGCGGGCGAACCGGACGGCCGCGTGCCAGTCGGCGTGCTGCTTTTTGATGTCGAGAACCTGCCTGGGCTCGCCCTCGCTGTCGCCGAAGTGGCGGTAGTCGAAAACCAGGGCATGGTAGCCCGCCTCGGCAAAGGTCTCGGCATAGGCGTCCAGCCTCAGCTCCTTGGTACCCCCGAAGCCGTGCGCCAGCACGATGCACGGGAGCGGCCCTTCACCCTCGGCCCGGTAGAACCACCCGCGGCAGCACTGCCCGCCCGAAACGAACTCGATATCCTTGCGCTCGATCATGACACCCTCACCTCCTCATAGTATCTGACACGACATATTGTCAGTTTCTATCAGACCCCCTTGACTTTGACAAGGGATATTGTCAGAATTCGATGCATGAAGAGCAAACCTGTTCACCAGCGAACCTACGGCGGCGTCGAGGCGGACCTGCGGGAGACCGAGCGCAGGAAGAGGCTGCTTGCAGCTGGGCTGGAGGCCTTCGGCTCCAGGGGTTATGCGAAGACCAACATCAAGACCATCTGCTCTCTGGCCGGTCTCACGGAGCGGTATTTCTACGAGTCGTTCGGCAGCAAGGAAGATCTCCTGTCCGCCGTGTACCAGGAACTGGTGGACTCCCTGAAGGCCGACGCCCTGAAGGCCTTCGAAGAGAATCAGGGCAGGCCCGTGGAGGCGGCCACGGCCTCGCTCAGGCTCTATCTCGAGAGCTTTCAGCAGGACCCCCGTAAGGCCCAGGTGCAGCTCTTCGAGGTCCTGGGAGTGAGCCCGAAGATCGACCGGCAGTACCAGGACGCCATGCGCCTGCTGGCGGACATGACGAAGCTGTTCCTGAGCAGCGCCTTCCCGGGCATCCCCGAAGGGGCCTGGAAGGGCAGCATTGTGCCCACGGGCCTGGCTGGCTCCATCATCCTTATCTCCCACGAGTGGGTTCTCAACGGGTGCCTCACCCCGCTCGACAACATCATGGACCAGTGCATGGACCTCTTCATGGCCGTGGGCAGGCACCTCGAGAGCAGATCGAGGCCCTGAGCAGGCCCTGCCTCCCTACCCTCTTCCGGAAGCCCTTTCATTTCCTCGATTATTGACAACAATCCCCTTCTCGTTCTACTCTGGAGTGACGAAGGACGAGGAGGTACCATTCATGAGTGAACCGTACACATTCTACAAAGTCGAAAAACAGGGGCACATCGCCTGGGTCTTCCTGAACAGGCCCGATAAGAAGAACGCCATGGGGCCTGCGGCCTGGACCGAGATCATCCCCATCTTCAAGGACATCGAAAATGATGACGAGATCCGCGTGGCCATCGTCGCCGGGGAGGGCAAGGATTTCTCCGCGGGCATCGACCTCATGGGCATGGCCCCGCTCATCCCGACGCTCAAGAACTGGGATTTCAGCGCCAAGGCGACCGTGAAGCTGTTCAAGGACATCTTCCCGCTCCAGGACGCCATGAGCTCGGTGGAGAAGTGCTCCAAGCCCGTGATCTGCGCATTCCACGGCTACTGCATCGGCGCGGCCCTGGATCTGGGTTCCTGCTGCGACATCCGCCTGGCGTCGCTCGACGCCAAGATCTCCCTGAGGGAGGCCGCGGTGGCCATCATCGCCGACGTGGGCGTGCTCCAGCGCCTGCCGCTCATCATCGGCCAGGGCTTCACCCGCGAGCTCGCCTTCACGGCCAAGTACATCGACGCCGCCAGGGCCAAGGACATCCATCTGGTGAACGACGTCTACCCGGACAAGGAGTCCCTGCTCAAGGCCGCCGAGGAGCTGGCCCTCGAGATCGCCGCCCAGGCGCCGCTGGCTGTGCAGGGCGTGAAGGACGTGCTGAACTTCTGCAGGGGCAAGAGCATCGCCGACGGCCTCGAATACGTGGCCGCCCGCTCCGCCATGATCCTCCCCTCCGAGGACCTGGCGGACACCATGGCCTCGTTCATGGAAAAGAGGAAGCCGAATTTCAAAGGGAAATAGAAAGAAGAGAAAAGACGGAAGAAGGTGTCCGGGGACTGAACGGTCCCCGGACTTTTTTATTGCCCCGGCACGATCGCCGCAAACGGTATGCACCTCCATGCCGGGACCACGCTTCAGCGTTTCGTCCGCCGGATCGGTACATGGGCATGCGGGAACGCCGATACCGGGGCCCTTTTGCGTATCTTGACTTTCATATGTGCATCACTACAGAAGCCGTGAAACGATATCCCATAGGGTTAATTTGACGTACGGGCAGAGAGGGTGCGGCAGCGTGAACCAAAGGGGATAGGGGTTGTCAGGGATCGCCTTTTTTATCTTCGCGTTATTCTTGCCGGCATGATCATCCGCCGGTTGCAGGTTCGTGATCCACGGAACCGGTCACGGGACATGCGTGGAATACAACCCGAGAACGAAAAGGAGAGCACATTATGATGCACAGAGAAGAGTTTCTGAGGAAGCATCCCAATATAAAGGGCAGCATGATAGCCTACAGCGAAGACGGCGAGAAACTGGGAAAGGTGACGACCCTGTTCGAGGAAAGCCTCAACATCGAGAAGGGCATCTTCTTCCCGAAGGATTACACCATCCGCTATGACGATGTGGTGGAGGTCCATGACAACGACATGATCGTCCACCTGCGCAGCAGCGATCTGAGAGGCATGAAGGGTGGCGCCGCCACGGAGGGCGAATCCGGCTTTGCCGGCGGGACGAAAGGCGGAGTCGTGGGCCCGGGCAGGGAAGAGCTGGGTGAAGCGAAGACCGGCGGCTACGTCGGCAGTACCGGCGACCTCGAGGCCGCAGGCCCCGGCTATGCCGCATGGGGCAGGAGGGAAGACCTGAAGGAAGGCCGCGAGATCGAGATCCCTCTGCTGGAGGAAGACCTCCAGGTACAGAAGGTCGAAAAGCAGCGCGGCGAAGTCCACCTGAGGAAGTTCACCCATACCGAGGACAAGACCATGACCGTGCCGGTGCGGAAGGAAGAGATCATAATCGAGCGCACCCGCGCCACCGGCGAAGGAATGGCTGAGGCCATGCCCGGCGAGCACGTCTTCGAGGAAGACCGGATAGCGATCCCGCTCATGGAAGAGGACGTCGAGGTGAAGACCTCCCAGCGGGTCCGCGAGACCGTGCACGTGAAAAAAGAGATCCGTATGGAAAACCGCGACATCCGCGGCACCGTGAGGGTCGAGGACGTGGAGCTCGAGACGGAGGGAGAAACGAGAGAGAAGAAGTGAGGAACCGGAAGGCCTCGGTCCGGCAGGGCACCGCATGCGGATCATACCTGCCGGACCGGGGCACGGAGCAGGACCATGGGAGACGGCCCCTTGAGGCCGCGTCAGATCAGGATCGAACATGGGACAGCAGCACAAGGGGCTGCTGTCCCTTTTTGCAATGTCCGGGGTGCTCTGCGCTCCCTGCGGTTTCTTCGCAATGACCGCAAATTCCCTTTTTTCCTTCTCGTACTTGAATGTATTCAGAAAACCGTAATATTTCCGGGGTGGCCAGAAACCGCCAAAGAGACAGGGCTCACACCGGGCCTTCTCTTCCCGTTGACTGGAGGCCGCTACCCCGCTTCAGTGATGATTTGTTTGCAGGATCAGTAAAGTTTTCCCTCATCTCCATCCGATGATAGTGATAATGGAAAAGAGAGAAACAAAACGGCAGCGAACCCTCCCGTGGGGGAACCTCCATGCCAAAGCCAGGATCAGCGGGCACGTGCTGAAGCTGCCCGTCCTGGACATTTCCATCGGCGGCCTGGGGGTCCTGGCGAACGACGGGTTTTCCCTGCTCCAGCAGGGCCGGGAGATCCACATAGAGACCCTGGAGAACAAGGGCACGGTCATCGCCGCGGACATACGCGGTCAGATCGCCTACTTGGGCTCCGGCGTCCCGTCCCGGGTGGGCATCGACTTCGCCCCTGCAGATACCCCCATCGAGGCTTTCGCACAGCTGCGCTCCGTCAAGGGCGACCACGGCAAGCTCATCACGGACAAGGAAGAGGTCGTCAAGATCTTCAGCGAGGTGAAGAAGTGGTCCCGGGGCTTCGGCGACATGCTCATGATGCACAAGCGCAAGGCCATCCCGGCAGAATTCTTCTACCTGAGGCCCGACGACGGCAACATGGTCCTGCGGATCGTGCGCATGTCGGAGTTCCGCCTGCCCTTCCAGCCGACGGTCGGCACCACCTATCCCTTCTACCTCTTCAAGGGCGTCAACGTGATGCTTTTCCACTCCCAGGTCCTCGACATCATCAAGAACATCGTGGAGGCGAGCTGGCCCGACACCCTGCAGCACATCTCCCCTGAGTTCCCGAGTTATTGTAACGAGGCAGGAGGGGTGACGCTCAGTTTGGCATAGAGATCCATCTGGCGTTTCGTGATTTCGCCGACCTGCCGTTGCTGACCTGGCACC
>Ga0208459_1000302_pt1 | contig 58608 bp, 40 predicted proteins | sample AD_UKC087_MetaG_FD_184433 | JGI IMG/M metagenome (GOLD analysis project Ga0208459, IMG submission 184433) | Active sludge microbial communities of municipal wastewater-treating anaerobic digesters from USA - AD_UKC087_MetaG (SPAdes) (version 2) | ecosystem: Engineered > Bioreactor > Anaerobic >... | reverse complement strand
TGTCCAGAACTTGAACTCAACGGGCTGCATGTTCATGTCTTCACCGAGTGTTGTGGAAGTCCGCGGACCAGGTACGGAACCGTCACGGAGCGCCCTGGAACAATGTCTCGTGGCCGGCGACCAGCGCCGCGCAGTCGAACTGGTCGTCAACGCGGCGGAACTGGTACAGGGTGCCTTCGGTCAGGGGTGTTATCGTCGCGCCCATCTCAAGCATCGCCACGCTCGCGCCAAGAACCTTTTCGTCAACGACGTAGGTCATGGCCCCCGTGATCCACCGCCCATCCCCGCTCATCTGTCCGGCCGCAAGGTCGAACTTGACCCGCTTGGCCATGTATCGTTCGCCGCTGGTCGGCGAGCCGAACGCCACGACCGAAACCGACATTGTGACACCTTCGAAGGTGTCTTCATCGATGTCGGGATAGTTTTCAAGGGTGACTTCCTCCGGGAAGTCATCGTCGTCGCCAATGGATGCGGCCAAAGCCCATCTCCAGACGATCTTCTGTGCGTCAATTCCGCCGGCGGTGGCCGTCAGTTCGATCGGTGTTGCCGCAATGGCGTCCCGTAACGCCTGCTTGGTGACTGTTGATGTACTGAACATCTCGTTGGGATTGACATCGATAATCTCGTCGCAGAAGGTCAGCGTGAGGTTGCCTTCGGTTCCCTGGGCAAGGAACAGATCCGATGTTGACATGTCAACAGGATCACCGATGGGAGCCATCTTTCCACGCGAAACCAGCCTGCCCGCCCAGCGGCCCTCGATGCCTTCATAGCTGACGTCGGGCCATACGTTTGCGTCGGTTCCCACGACGTCATCCTGGGTGTCATCTCCGGTGGCGTCAGGGTTCGACACGTCTTCCTCGCCGCCGTCTTCAATCACGTCCTGCGGCTGGCCATCGTCCGATTTCGGGTACAGTTCGTTCATCCGATCGGCGCCATCCACGTCCCATCCGCATCCGCCAATCGACAGCGCGCCGATGGAAAGGAGGACAACGGCGAATTTCATCCTTGTCTTCATCTTCATCCTCCTACCAGGAAACCTTGGCCTTGAAGAAGACCACGTTACGCCCGGAAGCGAGCTGGCCGAACCGCGATTTCGACGCGTACGCCGGAATAATCGCGGTCACGGCCTCGCTGATGTTGCTCAGATCCAGCTCTTCGGGTGCCTTCGGCTGTGTGGGGCCGAAGAAACCCATATAGCCGACGCTGAGTTCGACCGCCGGGACGACCGTCCATGTGATGGTGGGGAACAGCATGAACGATACGTCGTCGCAGTTCAGCGCCGCGGTCAGGCGTATCAGCAGCTCGTTGTCGAAGAACATCAGATCGACGTTCGGCACGAAGTAATTGTGGATGCCGTACATGTCGTTGAATTCGTCATAAAATCCGCGGACGTACTGGACGTTGATGTAAATCCAGTCCTTGTACGACCAGTCGGCACCGACGGTGGCCTTGATGAACGGGGTGGTCGGGACGTTGACGTTCGATGATTCAAGCAGCAGCTTGCCGTCCAGATACGTCCGGAAACCGAACTTGACCTGTTCCGGGATGATCAGGGCCGCTTCCGCGAAGAAGCCGGGGACCCACTTGTTGTCGGATGAGTACGAGAAGTCGGCGCCGACAACGTGCATCCTGGGATAGTACGTTTCGGCCAGGACATCGACGTTGAACTTGTCCTGGACGAACTCTTCGGTGTCGGTGACCTTGCCGGTCGGCTCCGGTATCTTTCCCGGACTGGTGATGTCAACCAGGCCCCAGTAGGCGACCGGGAACTGGAAGCGTCCATAGAAGTATGAAAGCGAGAACGTCACCGGATCGACGTTGAACTGGAACTTCAGGGCCGCCTGGGAATTGGAGATGTCGAATCCCGGCGTCCAGGCGCTGACTTCAGGTTCGTTGATCTGCGCGTACTTGTTCAACAGGTTGATTAGCTGGGACCGGTTTATCTTTCCGCCGCCATAAAGTGCCATGGCGTCGTTCATCAGGGCTCCCATCAGTTCTTCCTTGCCTTCCATTCCTTCCATCACGGCATCGAGCGCGACGTCGCCGATTGCCGGATCGATGTTGTTCATCATGTCCTCGGTGTCCATCGGCATGGCGGGGAAACCGGTGACCTGGCCGGCGCGATTTCTTGGCAGGGCGAAGGCGTTCTTGGCCGAACGCGGCAGCATCGCGGGCTTGAAGATCGGAAGCCATGCCGCGGTAATCGTCAACCAGTCGGTCGGATATATGTTGACGATGACCATTGAATTCGGAACCTTGGCGAAGAAGTCCAGCGGATCCGAGAAGTCGCGTGCGTTCAGGTTGTCGGTCGGGTTGAACATGTCGGCCGTCCCCCACGTTTCCATGACGCGGCCGATCTTGAAGTCCATCTTGCTCCAGGGCTTTCCCTTGACCTGGACGTACGCCTCGTTGAGCTGGAAGTCCCACGGGTCGATCGGTCCGCGCTTGGAAAGATCCACCAGGTTGATCCCGTCGTACAGGCCGTAGAACCTGAAGCGCATGTCCGTCACGATTCCGACGTTGTCGTTCGGATCGATCTTCAGCTTGAAATTGACGTCGTTGCGGTTCGTGTCGAAGCGGTATCCGTCGCCGGGCGTCGGGCCACGCCAGTCCTCGACGATGAAGCTGATGTCCGAACTGACATACCCTGAAAAGGTGATCTTGTCGGTCCAGTTGCCGGAAGAGGACGTGTTCATGTCGGAATCCGAACCTTCATCCTCTTCGGGCGCAGGCGGAACCTCGTCCGCGTCCGGCGCCGGAGGAACCTCGTCCGCGTCAGCGGAGGCCGGCCAACCTTCAACGCTTTCCTCTTCGACAGGGGGCGGCCACGTCGTCGTATCATCGCTGGCTTCCTGCGCCAGGGCAGGGGTGCCGGCCAGCGCCAGCAGCAGCCCCACAATCATTCCGGGAATTTTTTTCATGTTCACCGACCCCATTCAAGCTGGCGCTTGCTGAAGAAATCGTCCTTCAGGCCCTGGTTGACCTTGAACTTCTTCAGTTCCAGTGTCGTCTTGTGGGCGGACTGACCGTCCTGGATGGTGATGTGCCGGGCACGCTTGATGCCACTCCAGTTCCTGACGTCGGTGCATATGTACGTCTTTACGAGACCATCGTTTGCATTCAGGAACTGGTATTCGGCAAGCAGGTAATCACCCTTCTGTATCTTCAGGCGAGCGGCCGGGTAGGGCGCGCCTTTCTTTCCAGTTGCATAGACGTACCAGAACTTGTCGTCTTCCTTTTCCAGCTTCGGCTCGTAAACCTCGACCCAGCTTGCGAAGGCGGCATCGTCGCTGGTCATGTCCGAGCCGGCCAGGGACTGCCCCATCTTGTGCGGGGCGACGCGGCGGATCTTTTTCTGGCTGGGAAGGTAAGCATAGACCTCGGAAGGGCTCATGATCAGGTTGGCCATGCCCTTGATTTCGCCGGACGTGAACTTCAGCAAGCGCTTGAGGCCTTTCTGGTAAATTTCGGAATCGTAGGTTTTCTTTGAACCGTCAAGGTTATAGATGGTCATGTGAACGTCCATCATGCTGTCTTCATAACCGTTCGTAATCTTGTCCATCTTCGCAAACACCGACTCGATCGGTTCCGATGCAGCCGCAAGAACGGGAATCATCACAACTACGATCGCCATGACCAGGTTAAGTGCCGTTTTCATCTGAATTTCTCCTTACTGGAAAACAGGTCGGGATGATGCTCTAGCCAGAATCGGGCCAATTTCGATTCGCGTCTGAATTTTGCCATGAAATCCAGCCGAATCATATGTTTAGATGGCAGCTTCATTCCGTTTGAATGCCACCATCAAGGGATCCCTGAAGAAAATAGTGCGAAGGCGCACGGTGGATTACCTGGATTGCGGGGTATGTGCGTAATCGCACAAGCCCTTCGGCCAGCCTGTCACCCGCTGTTCCTCGTAAACAGATCCGGCGAATGGATATTGTTTGTAATCGACCGTGTAACCGTGATTGAATACTGCCGTCGTCGGCTTGAAGTTTTTCATCAAAGGGGTGTCTATTGTGATTGATGAGAGGCGCAGGGACAGTCGCCGTCCGCTTGATTACGATGTCACCTGTTATATCGACGGTGCCCGTCTGGACGCACACGCTCTGAACGTCAGTCAGCGCGGTGCCTTCGTCGGAACCGAGCTCGGCCGGCCTGTTCCGGTGGGCGCGCTTGCCGGCCTGGTCTTCATATCGGATTCGACCAGCGTTGGAACCACGTTCCTGTTCGGTCGGGTGATCCGTCAGCAGGAAGTTCCCATTCGCGGATTTGCAGTCCGCTGGGAAAAAGCCGTTTCCGCTGGCAGAACCAACGACCTGAAATCGTTTCTGAATCAGTTCCTGGGCGTCGAGGATGCCGTTGTTGAAGAGGAACTTGTCGGACCCTCCGGTTCCAGTTCACAGATGTCCAGGTGCGTATATCGTTTCGAGCCTTTCGATCCCGCGGCCCCGGACGGCCCCGGAAATCAGGACGTGGTCGATTCAATCGGCTATGGCGGCCGTGTCATCAGGGATTCCGTGGTCGAGCCCCATGCCGATTCGTTTGCCGTTTCCGGCCTTGAACATACCGCCGATCCGTTCGCGATCGAGGTGGAGTTCGATGCCGATCCCGCTCCCGACCGCCCCGGACTTCCGCCGGCGGCTGTTCCTGCATCGCGGCACCGTCCTCCCGCTCGTCCCAGGCCTGGGAAGGCCGTGATGGGTGAACTGGAGTCCTTCATCGGGAATCTTGATGTAAGCGAGGAAGAGATTTCGGCCGTCAGGATTGGTGGTCACGCATCCCCAATCCATCTTCCGGCCGCGGCCGTCGTGGGGCCTTCCGTCACCGCCGCCCTTGCGGACATTTCCAGCGTCCCCGATTCAATCGCCTGCGAGATGGAAGGCGCCGTGATAGTGTCAGGCTCGAAGCTCGACGTCGTGGTCACGGCCCTCTCGCCCGGCGCCGCCGTGATTCGATCCAGGTTCATGCCGATTGATCCAGATTCCGGTTTGATTCTTGAACTTACCATCGGATCCCGCAAGGGTGTTTCAACCGTCTTGTGTCACGGCCGCGTGACCGGGGTTCAACGTGGTGCCGAAAGTGGCTTCGTGGTGACGTTCGGTCGCATCGACGAGGGCGAATCGGTCGGAATACTGGAACGTTACCTGAAATGGTTGAAGTTCAACGGTGCCGTGTAGGCGAACCTTCCAAACGAATCGGTGCCGTCAGTTCTGGTGAAGTTGCAGCCAGGCAAGATATCGCCGAAGAAGACCTTTCGATTCCCCTTCCTCGACGGAGAAGAACCTGAAAGCGACGGTACCCGGTTCCTCCGCGCTGATCTGCCTGGCCTCGCTCTTGCAGATGACCTCGACGTGACTTTCCTTTGAAGGGATCGTGAAGATCAGATCGGCGTACATCGGACGGGGATCGTACTTCAGCGTCGTGTGTGCCAGCGCGGATCGCGGCCCCAGCCTCGTTATCAGGGCCGGGTAACGGACAAGGTTCTCTTCGAGATGGCCCCGGATATAGCACGACACAGTTTCACCTTCCGAGGACATGCCGGATTTCACCGTCGCGACGCCACCTGGAGCCCGATTGGAGGCCGAGTGGATCGCTTCATTGCCGGCCGGCCTGGTTTCGTGGGGGCGCCCCGATTCGGACTCGAACTTGAAGACGCTCCTGCGGCCACGGTCGTTGCTCTCGACCTGAATTTGCGGGTTGGAGATTCCGAACATCTTCGTCAGAAGATTAGCAAGCCCGCCAGCATCCCCACCGGATACCGCCTTTTCCCACGACAGTCCGACCCCCTCGTTGGTGCCGTCCTGTTTCCTTGCCACCCGGCCGAACAGGAAGGTTGACTGATCCCTGGCGTCACCCGGGAACATCAGTCCAACTACCGCAGACATCGGTATGGATGACGAATCGCGCGTTTCCAGAAATATGCCGCCCCGACTAATATCCCTGGCTTCGGCCTCGAATTTTCTTCCTTCCACGAAACAGGTGACGGGAACTTTCAGAGGTCTTCTGAAATGCGTTCTCTTTTCATACATTCACGAAAGCGCTTCTTCAACAATCAGGCCTTCTTCTTTGCCTGATTCGCCACGGCCTGAATCTTCCCCGCGATTTTTTCCTGGTCGCCAAGGTACCGGCTGGAGATCGGACGAAGATTTTCATCGAGTTCGTAAAGCAGCGGAATTCCTGTCGGAATGTTCAGTTCGGTGATGTCCGCATCGGAGATGTCGTCAAGATACTTGACCAGCGCCCTCAGGCTGTTGCCGTGGGCGGCAATGATGACGCGCCGCCCGGACTTGATCATCGGCGCGATGGTGTCCTCGAAGTACGGAACGAACCTGTCAACGGTCAACTTCAGGCTTTCCGTAAGGGGAAGTTCATCCTGCGTAAGTCCGGCATACCGTCGGTCGTTGCCGGGGAATCGCGGATCGGTTGATTCAAGGGGAGGCGGCGGTATGTCGTAGCTGCGCCGCCAGACCTTTACCTTGTCTTCGCCGTGAAGTTCGGCGGTCTCGGCCTTGTTGAGTCCCTGCAGGGCGCCGTAATGCCTTTCGTTCAGCCTCCAGTGGTTCACGACCGGAATCCACATCTGGTCAAGCTGCTCAAGGGCAAGCCACAAGGTCTTGATTGCCCGCTTCAGCACCGACGTATAGGCGATATCGAATTCGAAGCCTTCTGCCTTCAGCACCCTGCCGGCTTCAATTGCCTCGTTCACCCCGGTTGCCGACAGGTCAACATCGGTCCATCCGGTGAATCTGTTTTCAAGGTTCCACTGGCTTTCGCCGTGTCGAAGAAGCACAAGTTTGTACATGATTCCTTCCCCCAACCCTTACCTGCCGGGTTGTTTGCGAAAAATTCTATCAGTGAATGCCGGCAACTGCCAAAAAACCGGGCATTATCAATAAAGATCAAGCTTTTCGGATTCTGGTCGAATCCGCCCCGGGTTCAATCCGGAAACCGTCGCCCCCGGAAGTATAGACGCAGCCTTCCTTCATGCCCGTCACCCTTGAAATCGCAACGGTTCCATTCCCGCGATCTATGAGTTCGTCATCGGAAGGCTGGAACTGATCCGACATCGAGGAAATTCTGGTCGCCAGGGCCTCGGCCCGTTGACGGATTTCTTCGTCGCGCGCCGCCATGAATCCGGCAATCAATTCGCGCCGCGCCGCCTTGAGTGAACTCGGATTGACAAACAGTCCCGGGGTGATTGTCGTGCGGGCCAGGCCGAAATACTTCTTCAGGTGATCTGCCGAGATACCTTCCGCCCTTGCGGCAGAAGATTCAATCGGACATGAGGCTGCGGCCTTGAAACGGCCCAGCCGCATCGATGCCGTAATCGAGTCGGCACGAACCTCTGCCGCAAGGAATTCCGGCCATGGCACGGTTCCCTCGACGACGGCCCCGGGCACCGGTCTTTCGACCTTCCTGTACCTTGCGCGGACGGAGTCGGCCGAGTGGATGTGAACGGCAAGCACCGTCGATCGCCGAAGCTCTTCGGGAAGAGGGACGGAAACGTCGTGACCGGCCGCAATCCGGATGGCCGATCTACCCCTGCCATCGACCAGGGCGCGTACGCCGACCGGAAGCCACTGGCAACCTCCGGGGGCGGAATCGTCCCCGACCTTGACCAGAAGTCCGTCCCGGACGTTGATATCGACAGGTGTCTTGAATGATATCCAGTGGCCGGTGTGATCCTGCCTGGATCGGAATTGTCCGACGTCCAGCCCGGCGTGGGTCTGGTTGTCGGTCGAAAGAACGGTTTCGGCGTTCGTGTCGCCAACGAAGAATCCATCGGTTCTTCTGCGGGAGAAGAGCACGGAAACGTCGCGATCAAATTGTGCGTACTCGGCGGAATCAAGTCCGGGCACAGGCCTGTCAAGCGCGGTTCGGAGCCATTTCGTGACGCAGCCGACCCATGAAGGGGTCTTCAGCCGACCTTCAATCTTGAAGGCCGCGACCCCGAGTGCCACCAGTTCCGGGATGTGTGGAACCAGGTCAAGATCCTTCATGCTGAAGACGTATCCGACAGGCTCGTCCCCGGTATCGAAGTACGGAAGGCGGCACGACTGGCAGCACGCGCCATGGTTGCCGGATCGGCCCGACACGCTGTGTCCCATCATGCACAGGCCGGACACGCCGAAACACATTGCCCCGAACACGAAGACTTCCAGTTCCAGATCCGGCAGGGCCATCCTTATTGCCGAGATGTCGTTCCTGGAACACTCGCGGGCAAGGATGACCCTTCGGCAACCAAGATCCGCCATCCTGCGGGCGGTTTCAACCGAATGAACACCGGCCTGGGTGCTGGCATGAATCGGAAGATCAGGCAGCAGGGCTGCCGCGGTCTTCATGATGACAGGATCCCTGACGATCAGCGCATCAACCCCGGATTCGTGGCATGCGGCCATCGTCCTGGCGGTTTCCCTGACGTTGAAACGCGTGACCGGGATGTTCAGGGTGACGTAAACCCTGGAACCGAACGAATGCACGTATTCGACGATACCGGGAAGCTGAGGTTCCTGCAGGTTGGCGGCCCTGGCCCTTGCGTTAAGGTCGCCGACGCCAAGATAGACCGCGTCCGCCCCGTTTGCCATGGCGGTCTCGATTGCCTCGATCGATCCGCCGGGTGCCAGGATTTCGGGGATTTTACTGTTCGTGCCGGTGGTCAAGGCGCCTGCCCCGTTCATTCCGCGGCCGGATTATACAGGATAAAACGGTTCCGTTGGTTCGTGCTTCGGGGATCATGTCAAATCGGTCGCGCCGCGATGTACAATTGCCGGTGTCGCAAGTCGGCCGATCGAAACCGTATCCGTTTCCCCAGGGAGGTTTCAATGCTTTTCCTTCGCGGGTTCGTGCCCTTGCTTGCCGTCCTGTCGGCGGCATCCGCTTGTTCACGGGATTCCGGGGCCGCTGCCGGCGGCCCGCCCTCGCAGCCCGCCCTTTCCGCGGCGGTTACGGCAGCACCTGGCAGTAATCCTGACTCCATCTCACCGGCCCGTGGCGGTGTCCCGCAGGAACCGGCCGCGGTCGATGAACCGGCACCGGCCGGGATGGTTCGCGTTCCAGGGGGGCGCTTCCTTATGGGGTGCGCGGACGGATACAACAATGTGGTCGATGACAAGTGCGCTCCTTCAGAACTTCCTGCCCGGCTTGTCGATGTCGATTCCTTCTTCATCGATATCGACGAAGTGACCGTTGGGCAATACACCGGATGCGTTGAAGCCGGGGCATGCCAGGCCCCTTACAACGGTGGCGAGTGCAATTTTGGCGAGAAGGATCGCCTGAAGTATCCGATTAACTGCGTCACATGGGACGACGCGCGACTTTTCTGCAAGTGGGCCGGCAAGCGGCTGCCGTACGAGGCCGAATGGGAAAAGGCGGCGCGGGGCACGGACGGCAGGCGCTATCCGTGGGGAAACCAGGAACCTGACGAGGGTGGATTGTGGCGTGCCAACCTTGGGGAAGGGCTGACGAAGCTGCTGTGGATGCGCGATCAGTGGGAATATGACGCGCCGGTCGGTTTCTTTTCCGCCTATTCGTCTCCGTACGGGTGCAACGACATGGCTGGAAACGTGGCTGAATGGGTTCACGACTGGTGGGCCGAGTCATACGCCGGGATGACCGACGTCAATCCGCGCGGGCCGGACGCGGGAAACCAGCACGTGGTCAGGGGCGGATCGTTCCGCGAATATCGCCAGCGTATCCGGACATCGGCACGCGGCTATCACTACACCGATTTCATGGACGGCAACGTCGGGTTCAGGTGTGCCGCGGACGTGGGGCGCAGATGAGCGGCAAGGATCGCGACAGGATTGCGCAACTGCTCGACGCCAGGCTCAAGGAACTCAGGTTGCGCGACGGGGTTCTGCCTTCTGCCCCGCGTCGCGGAAAGTCCCCCAATCCTCCTGCGATTGGTGGCGCTTCCGCAAAGCCGGATTTGGAAAGTCCTCGAGCGGGGCGAACCGTTGAATCCATCGGTGGTTTTTTTGATCCGGCTGCCCGCCTGAATGCCGTTTCCGCCCGGGCCGCAAGAACCGGGGCGGATTCGGTTCTGTCCGATGTCCCGGGAATGATTGAGTGTTTCAGGCAACGTTACCCCGGACGCGATGTGGCTGAAATAATCGGCCGGGAGTTTGAAACGGCAACCGTGGCCGCCGGCCCGGATTTTATCGAGGTTTGCCGACCGACCGACATGGAAGTCACCGTCATGTCCAGGTCGCGGGCGGTCACGGCCATTTCGTCGGCCCTGTGGCTGCTTCCCGGGATCAGGGAAAAAGTTGCCTGTGAACTGTGTGGCAACGGGAACGCCACGATCGATTCATTGTCGTCGCACCACAGGTTCGGGTCGGCGGCGGCAAGGCTGCTGCGAACCCTGGATCGCGGTGGCGCCGCCAGGGTTTCGGCGATAATCAGCGATCGCGGCGGGGCCGCGCATCCCCTGAACCTTGCGGTCACCGCCTGGTTCGAGCCGCGGGACTTTCTTTTTCTCGATATCGAGACGGGCGGCCTTTTCGGGGGCAGCCCGATTGTCGTGGCCGGTCTCGCGTCGGCCTGCGATCCGGCCCGGCCAGGCCTGGCTGTCGTGAAGATCCTGTGCGCGACCACGCCGGACGGGGAGGCCGAACTGGTCAGAAGGACGGTGGAGGAAATCGAAGGCCATAAGGTGCTGGTGTCCTTTAACGGCAAATCGTTCGATCTCCCATACGTTTCGCAAAGGGCCGCGTACTACGGGACCGTCATCCGGAATGATCCGCTTCACCTGGATCTGCTCGGGTACTCCAGGCGTCTTTTTTCTGGAAAGACGACGGACTGCCGGCTTTCGACGCTGGCCCTCGAGATTCTGGGAATGGCCAGGGATCTGGATGTTCCCGGTTCCCTTGTGCCGTGTTTCTATGAAAACTATCTGAAGGAACCGGCCCGAAACGCCGGTCTTCTTGCGGCCATCGCGATACACAACTGTTATGACATGGATCAGACAGTCCGCCTGTTTCATGAGCACATCAAGCGGCTTGAGGGTTGCGGTGGCGTGGTTGATCAGGAAGGCGCCCTTGCGGGATCGGAAGGTGTTGAGTGACTGTCGGGCAGATTAAGGAGGCCATCGCGGGCCTCGGACACGATTCCATCCCGGAGGGAGAAACCGTTCTTTCGACCTGGCTTCCGGCCCATGAAGCGAGACTGGCCCCGCCGCCTGCCGGTCTTCATCCGGATGTCTTAGATTTTCTTTCGCGTGTCCGAATCGAATCGCTTTATTCGCACCAGGCGCGGGCCTGCGAACTGTCGATGACCGGAAGCAACGTGATTCTTTCGACTTCGACCGCTTCGGGAAAGACGCTGGCCTTTACCCTGCCGGTGCTGCACGAACTCGCGACCGACCCCGATGCGTGCGCGCTGTTCCTTTATCCGTTGAAGGCGCTTACGAACGACCAGCTTGACGTGTTCTCGTCGGTGCAGGACATGTCCGGCGTCCAGATCGATGCGGCCATATACGACGGGGACACCCCTCGCGCTTCAAGGCCGCGGATACGACAGCTTTCCAGGGTGATCCTGTCAAATCCGTGGGAAATTCATGAAACGCTTCCATATCACCATCTATGGCGGCGATTCTTTCTGAACCTCCGGTACGTGGTCATCGACGAGGCCCACCGCTACACCGGTGTTTTCGGGTCGAACGTTGCCCAGGTCATCAGGCGTCTTGCGCGCGTTGCTTCGGTCTATGGCGCTTCTCCCCGCTTCATACTGGCGTCGGCTTCGATTCCCGATGCCTCCCGGCACGCGCTTGCCCTGACCGGCCATGAAGCCGTCTGTGTGGATGACGACGGTTCGCCGGCGGGCGAAAAGGCACTGATGGTGGTGAACGCGGGCCTTGACGGCAGCGGCTCCCCGGCGGCCAGGACGCGAGACATCGTGGCCGGTCTGGTACGGCGGGGAATCAAGACCCTGTGCTTCACAAGATCTCGCAGAACCGCGGAACTTGTGGCCAGCCTGTCCGCGGATCGGGCCGGAGGCCTTCCAATATCGCCCTACCGGGCTGGCTACCTTCCGGCACAGAGGCGCCAGCTTGAACAGGCGTTTCGCGACGGCTCCATCCGGGGAGTCGTCAGTACCAATGCCCTGGAACTTGGAATCGATATCGGGGATCTCGATGCGGTGGTCGTTTCGGGTTATCCGGGCAGCGTCAGCGCGTTCTGGCAGCAGGTTGGCCGAGCCGGACGAAGGGGCGGGGCAAGTGCCGCGATTTTCGTGGCCGGCGGCGACATTCTCGACCAGTACCTGGCTTCACACACCGAAATCCTGACTGACAGGGTTTTCGAGCGCGCGACCATCGATCTGCACAATCCTCACATACTTGCGGGGCATGCCCTGTGTGCCGCGTCGGAACTTCCACTGAAGGTCGATGCCGGGGACGGGCACCTTTACGGGATTGCGAAGTCCCTTGCCGGCGGTGGACTGCTTCGGGAAACCGTGAACGGCTTCATCTACGGGGGATCGGTAAGGCCCCAGGAGGCCGTGCGGCTGGACAGGATCGGCAGCAAGACGGTTTCACTTGTTGACGGCCGAACCGGCGACCTGCTCGAGAACCTTGATTTCGACCGGGCCCTGCGCGAGGCCTTTGTCGGCGCTGTCTATATGCACCAGGCCGCGACGTGGATTGTCCGCGAACTTGACCTGGAGGCGTTGCGGGCCGTCGCCGAACGCCAGGACGTCGATTATTTCACAGTCGCCCATCAGGAACGCCAGGTCGAGATGTCAGGGGATCCTGAATTGACCCTTCCCGGTCATCCCGGAGTGTGGTCGGCCGGACTTGGCGGCCTGTCGATAACCCACACCATCACCCATTACCTGAAGAAGCGGTACGGCAACGTAATCGGATCCGCGCCGCTTGATCTTCCCCGGCGCATCCTCGAGACGACCGGTTTCTGGATTGATTTTCCGGCGTCGGAAATCCGCGGCGTTATTGATCTTCCCGGCGCCATGCACGCCCTGGAGCACACGATCGTCGGGATTTCCCCGATTGCGATCTCGTGCGACCCGGATGACCTCGCGGGCTTCTCCACAATGATGGCGCCGCATTCAGGCGCGCCGGCCATCTTCGTGTATGACGGGTATGACGGCGGCCTTGGTCTTTCTGAACGTGCGTTCAGGGATCTGCCGCGCCTGGTGGCCGTCGCGCTGGACATTCTTCAGGGCTGTCGCTGCGCGTCCGGCTGCCCGGCCTGTTGCCTTTCGCCGCGCTGCGGGAACAACAACCAGCCGATGGACAAGCAGGGGGCCATCACGCTTGCAAGACAGGTTCTTGGGTTGTAATGTTCCAATTTTGTTGTTGTTTGTTCCGGACTTCGAAACATGGTGCCGGCGTCCTGCCGGCAAGTTTTTTGTTGACGTAACGGACGGCCTGATTTATTGCGTTGCCGCGTCCGGCAGGGTGGCAGGATCGCCAGACGTTTGTTTCCTGCCGTTCCGGGCGTCGGCCTGACTTTTTGCGGGGGATGGGATGCTAACCGTCGTAACCGGTGCGACCGGACATATCGGTGGAAACCTTGTGAGGATGCTTCTGGCGGAAGGCCGGCAGGTGCGTTGTCTTGTCTGGGAGCATGACGACAACACCGCGGCCCTGGATGGGCTGGATGTCGAACGTGTATGCGGGGACGTCAGGGATCTGGACAGCCTGAAGAGGGCCTTTTCGGGGGCCGATGTCGTTTATCACCTGGCATCAAGAATTTCGATCGTTGGGCCTGAAGGCGGGCTCGTCCGTGCAATCAACGTGGGCGGCGCGGCCAATGTCGCCGAGGCCTGCCTTCAGTGCGGCGTCAGGCGGCTTGTGCACTTCAGTTCGATTCACGCCCGGAACATAAACACGGATCTGGACAGGCCCGTGGATGAAACGCGGGAACGTTCAAGCGGTCGGGGTACCCCGGCATACGACATATCAAAAGGTGACGGCGAACTTGAAATCCTGAAGGCGGTGGGCCGCGGACTTGATGCGGTCATCGTCTGCCCGACCGGTGTGATTGGACCGCTGGACTGGAAGAAGTCGCGAATGGGAACCGTGTTTCTGGGTCTTGCGACCGGCAAGCTTCCCGGCGGCGTCCATGGTGGTTTCGACTGGGTTGACGCGCGGGACGTCGCGGCCGGGGCGATTGCGGCCGAAACCAGGGGACGAACAGGGGAACTTTATCTGCTCGGCGGTCATTACACGACGTTTAAGGAACTGGCCAGTCGTTTTGAAAAGGTGTCCGGCCGTCCGGCCCCGAAGTTCATGTGCCCGATGTGGCTTGCCAGGGCCGTGGCCCCGGCCGCGCTGCTGGTTTCAAGGATTACCGGGCTGCCGGCCCTGTTCACGCCGGAATCTCTCAACGCACTGCGGGCAAACAGCGACATCAGGCACGACAAGGCGGCAAGGGAACTTGGTTTCAATCCCAGGCCGCTGGATGAATTCCTGAAGGACATCCACGACTGGTTCAAGGAAGTCGGGATGATATAGGCGGAGGAACTCATGGATTTTTCTTCGATACTTGCCGGCGAGAAGGTGTTTCATTTCTGGCTGATGGTCGTGTTCCTGGGAATGGCCGCCCTGGTGTTCCCGCTGCTTCTTTTCGTCACGGCGCCGTACGGACGTCATACCAGGAAGGGATGGGGGCCGCGCATCAACGATACCCTGGGGTGGGTGATAATGGAGGCCCCGGCGCCCATCCTGTTCGCGCTGTTCTTCTTCATCGGTGAACGGACGTCCAGTATCCTTGCGATAGTCTTCCTTTGCATGTACGAACTGCATTATATCAACAGGACGTTCATCTTCCCGTTCCGCCTGCGCGGCAACAGGAACGACATGCCGGTTTCGATAATGATGAGCGGGTTCCTGTTCAATCTGCTCAACGCCTACCTGATTTCCAGGTACATCAACACGCTCGGGCCGTCCTATCAGCTTTCATGGCTGTGGGATCCCAGGTTCATCATCGGCGTGCTCATCTTCCTGGCCGGTTTCCGCATCAATACCCATTCCGATTCCATCCTCCGTAACCTGCTGAAGCCGGGTGAGACGGGATACAAGATTCCGTACGGCGGCATGTTCCGGTACGTTTCTGGCGCCAACTACCTGGGTGAATTGACCGAGTGGCTTGGTTTTGCGATTGCCACCTGGTCGATGCCCGGACTCGTCTTCTTCCTGTGGACGGCCGCGAACCTGGCGCCAAGAGCGTTTTCGACCCACAAGTGGTACCTTTCCACGTTCCCCGAATACCCGAAGAACCGCAAGGCCCTTATCCCGTTTATCATCTGATTCAATCGCCGGTCACGCCGCGTCGCTTTCGTCGTCCGTCCCGTCCGCCGCCCGTCCCGCCTGAACGGTTGAGCTTCCCCTGACGGCCGATTCCAGTGCGGCGCGAAGGTTGTCGTCCGCGCGAATCCGCCGATCGGCCTGGTCGCGGCCCTGTCCAAGCTGTTCGCCGCCAAATGACAGCCACGATCCCGACTTTTCGATCAGGCCCGCCGCTTCGGCCGCTTCAAGCAGATCCAGCGTGCGGTTGATCCCCTCGCCGAACACGATATCGAACTCCGCCTCGAGGAATGGCGGCGCCATCTTGTTCTTGGCCACCTTCACGCGGACCCGGTTGGCTGTCACGACCGTGCCGTCCTTCTGCGAGCCCTTTCTGCGGACGTCCAGCCGGATGGATGAGTAGAACTTCAGGGCGTTTCCGCCGGTCGTTGTTTCAGGGTTTCCGAACATCACCCCGATCTTCTGCCTGAGTTGGTTGATGAAGATGACGGTGCAGTCCTGCTTGTAGCACAGCCCGACCAGTTTCCGCAGCGCCTGGGACATCAGCCTGGCCTGAAGACCCACGTGGCTGTCGCCCATTTCACCCTCGATCTCGGCCTTGGGCACCAGCGCGGCCACCGAATCTACGACAACCAGGTCGATGGAACCACTGCGGACAAGCGTCTCGGCAATGTCCAGTGCCTGCTCGCCATAGTCCGGCTGGCTGACCAGCAGATCCTCGACCCTTATCCCCAGATTGCGGGCATACCCGATGTCAAAGGCGTGTTCCGCGTCGATGAAGGCGGCCACGGCGCCGGTCTTCTGGGCCTGCGCGATGATTTCCATCGTCAGAGTCGTCTTTCCCGAAGACTCCGGACCATAAACCTCGACGATGCGGCCCTTCGGAATCCCGCCGATCCCCAGGGCGCGATCGAGTGATATGCTTCCGGTTGAAAAAACCGGAACCTTCTCGACCGGGCCGTCGCCGTAACGCATCACGGCACCTTTTCCGAATTGCCTCTCCATGCTGGCGATGAGCTTGTCAAGCTCGTGAACCGCCGTCGCTTCCTGTTTTGCCATGGTCTGTCCTCCTTCAATGACGGTTATGCGGGAAGTGTCGGAATGAACTGCCCCTTCAGGCGATCCAGCATCCTGTACTGGATCGCTTCGGCCACGTGTTCGGTGCGGATCCGTTCGGACCCGTCCAGATCGGCGATCGTTCTTGCCACCTTCAGAATTCGATCAAGCGCCCTTGCCGAAAGCCCCAGCCTGTCCATCGAGTGCTCCAGCAGGCTTTCGGCTTCCGTGGGAACAGCACAGTTGCGTCGAACCCCCGACGAATCCATGCGTCCGTTGAAAAGCACGCCCGATCCCTTGAACCTGCGCGCCTGAATGGCCGCCGCGGCCATTACCCTTTCGGCCGCATCGATTGATCCCGAGCCGGAGGCCTTCGACGATAGTTCGCGGAAGGGAACCGGCGACACCTCGACCTGGAGGTCGATGCGATCGAGAAGCGGGCCGGACACGCGTGAACGGTACCTTGCGATCTCGGTTGACGTGCAGGAGCATTCATGCCGGGAATCGCCAAGATAGCCGCAAGGGCACGGATTCATGGAAGCAATCAGCAGGAAGTCGGCGGGAAATGAAACGCCGTATCTGACTCGGGAAATCGTGACCTCGCGTTCTTCCAGCGGCTGCCGCAGAACCTCGAGAACCTCGCGCTTCCATTCGGGCAGTTCGTCCATGAAAAGCACGCCGTTGTGAGCCAGGGAGACCTCGCCGGGCCTGGGGTTCGAACCGCCGCCGACGATGGATGGGCTCGACGCGCCATGGTGCGGCGTCCTGAACGGCCGATCAGTTATAAGCCCGCCGCGGTGGCGCAGAAGACCGGCCACGCTGTAGATTCGGCTGGTTTCCAGGCTTTCGTCGTACGTCATCGGCGGCAGGATCGAGACTATCCGCCGGGCGAGCATGGTCTTGCCGCAACCGGGCGGCCCTATCATCAGCAGGTTGTGGCGGCCGGCTGCCGCGATTTCGAGGGCACGCTTGACGTGTGCCTGCCCGCGCACGTCGGCCAGATCCGGCGTCTGGGTTCGCGTGACTTCAGGCGGGCCTGAGGCGGCCGGCTCGATCGACAGGTCGCCAGCAAGGTAGCGGATGAGCGATGTCAGGTCGGGAGTCGGGATTGTCCTGATGCCGCTGACAACGGCGGCCTCGCGCGCATTTTCAATCGGCACGAGTATCTCGGCCATCCCGGCCTCCCTTGCCGCGGCCGCCATGGGAAGGACGCCTGGAACCGGTCGAAGCTCGCCGTCCAGTGACAGTTCGCCAACGAACATCCTTCCCTCGGTTGCCGCGACCGGGATTTCGTCCATGCATGCAAGAACCCCGACCGCGATCGGCAGGTCGTAAAGGGAACCGGTCTTGCGGAGATCGGCAGGCGCCAGGTTGACGGTGATCCAGCGGCTTGTGATCCTGTGGCCGAGTTGCCTGAGTGCCGATGTGACGCGAACGCGGCTTTCCCTTACCGATGCCTCGGGAAGGCCCACTATGTCGAAGTGGCCGACGCCGCCATGCATGTCGACTTCGACATCGACCATCATGCCGTCAATGCCCGCAAGAACGCCAGAAGTGACCTTAACGCTCATCCCGAGGCCCCGGTGTTGTCAGGGGGCGGGTCTTTCGCAATGTGTGTGCCACAAGCACAACGTTACGTATTTGCTGGGTAAGTCTTCGACGGTTGCGATCGGAATCCTGGACATCGTGGCGGATGTGAACAGCAACTGAACCCGAAAGTCCAGTTCCGTCCCCTTGCCTCATTCCCGTCCGGTGCGGCTTCGCGCACGTGCTCGCGTATGTGCAGGCGCTGTCGTAAACTGTGTAATATTCACCGGCTCTGGTAAATTGTCGTACTGCGCGGGTTCAGGCGCCCGGTTCCGGCCATGATCCGGGCGGACGCGGCCCGGAATTGAAGAACGGGCCGGCTTGCTCCTCACGGCAGCCGGCAGGGGTTCAGATGGGCTTAAGATTCAGCAGGCTGGTAAGGGCCATCGGCGTCGGCCTGTACATCGTTGTCACAAGAACCCTGATGACGGTGGCGGTGGTCTTTACCGTCCTGTTCTTCGTCCTGAATTCCAGCCCCTTTCCAGACCTGATTGCAAAGGCCCTTGTCGGAGTCATTCCGGGCAGTTTCGAATTTGGCCGCATCCAGGTGAGTCCGATTCCATGGATTGTCGATGTAACGGATGTCGCGATCAAGACACCCGGCAGCAAGGCAATAATCACTTCCGACCTTGTTCGGGCGAGGATACGGCTGGTTCCCCTGTTTGAATCCCTGCTGAACCTCGATCGGCGGAAGCTGTTGCTGCACTTCGCGTCCGTGAAGCTGGACGGTTTCAATGTGCTGCTGCAGTTTGACGACGATTATCACCTCGAACTGGTTGACGCTTTCTACATTCCCGACGGCAGCCCCCCGAACCCGAATCCATTCGTTGTCGCGCTGCAGTTCGATCATATCGAGGGAACAAACGGCCATGCGTTCGTCGAGTTTCCCGAGTGGGACGTAAGGCTCGATGGAATCGACATGAAGACGAACTTCCAGCTTGTGTCGTCGCCGATAGGAATCCTTGTCCGTGCCCGGTACTTCAACTGGATGTCGGGGATTGCGCATGTCAGGGCGGCCCCGGAATCGGCCAACATCCCTCGGACTGTGGCGTTGCGGCAGGGATTCATCGACGACTTTGTATACGACTGGGACGAAATCGCTTTCGGCCGTTTCAGGGCCGGTTTCGATTTCGGTTTCCTCGATGCGTCGGACGGTTATCTTTCGTGGGGCCGGAACCTGAAGTATGAACTGGCCGCCCGGCTTGACCTTCCGGAAGGCAGCCACGCGGTCAGGACTGCGACCGGCGGATCGGTCACGGGCCCGATTTCGGTTGCCATCAGCGGTTCGGGGGATCGCGCAGATCCGCGCTTCCAGCTTGGCGTGACGTCCCCGGCGTTGAGGGTCGGGCCGGTCGATCTGGGTCAGGTCGATCTTTCGATGACCGGCGGCAGGGACGGGCTTGGATTCTATGGAATCCGGGATATCGAGGTTCTGGCGCGATCGGCCGGTCTGAAGGTCGATCTGTCGCAGGGTGAGTTCATACCGGACACCGGTATTGATGGCGAGGCCTGGAATGCTTCGGGCATGCTTGATTTTTCGGGTGTTGACGTGGCCGGTCTTATCAGGCTTGCCGACGCGAAAATCTCCTCGGCGGCCATTCCGGTTCCGGGCCTGGTGGAAGGCAGCCTGAGGGTCGGTGCTTCCGGAATGCAGCCCGTGGCATCAGCGGGTGACGGCATTCCGACCAGCGTCGGGTCACAGACCCTGGTCAAGGCGTCTGGAAAGCTGTCGGGCGCCTTGTCAAGAAAAGGGGTGCTCGATGGCAGGACGTTCAGCCTGGAAGTTGATGGCGAGGCTTCCTGGCGCGACATCTTCAGCCCCGTGATTTCATTTTCGCGCCTGCGTCTGAAGTCGGGTATCGACCAGGTCGCCGCTTCAGGCATGGTTGATCTGGCCTCCGGGAAGCTGGCCGTTTCAGGTTCGGCGACCAAGGAACTTTCTTCGCTGGCGCCGCTGGTCGGAGCCCGCATGGAAGGCGTGGTGGATCTGGCCGCACTGAAGTTGCGCGGCAGGATTTCGTCCCCGACCGGGTCGGCGCGTGTGGCGGTTTCGGACTTTGCGTTCGACAGGTGGAAGGTATTCCAGGCCTCGGCGGCCGTATCTCTTTCGGCCGGGATGCTGTCGGTCGCGGATCTGAAGGCGGCAACGCCTTTTGGACAGTTCATGGTCGATTCGGCAAGGATGCCGCTGTCCTTCGAGCCGTCCAGGATGGCCAGGGGCAGCCTGGAGCTTTCCGATATCGTGGTCAAAGGGCTTGATCTTCAAAGATTTCCACTTCTGGCCGGTACCGGCATATCGGGGTTCGGCCATGTCAGGGCCAGATCCCTTTCGTTCGGTTTCAAGGACATTCCCGGTACCTTGAGTTCTATGTTCTCGGCGGATATCGACTGGCTGCTCGTGGCCGGCCGTCGCCTGGAAACCGTTTCGATTCAGGGGTCAATGGATACCGGGGTGATTTCCGGACTGGCGGTTGACGCGGCAGTAAGCGGTGGCGGAAACATAAGTGTCTCGGGAACGTGGGATCTTCGAAACGAACGTGTCGATATGGATGGCTCGGTCAGCGGCGTGCCGCTTGCAGTCCTTGCCGGCCTGGGCCCGGAAGCCCCCGTCACCGGCAAGGTATCGGCCGATATCAACGTTTCCGGCATCCTGGCCGATCCCGACATCACCGGCGGCGCAAGGCTGGACGAGCTGACCTTCAGGGGAAGCCGCCTTGCCCCGGTCAGGCTGCAGGCTGACAGGACACGGGGGGGTGACCTGTTCCTGAAATCTGACAAGCTGTTTGGTGGAATGAAGCTCGGATCTGAATCCAGGATCACCTGGAAGGATGGGGGCTTCCGTTCGATGACCCTTGAGATCGACATCAAGAACCTGACACCGCAGGATCTGCTTCCTAATCTGGCCGCGAGAAAATTGTCGGGAAGCCTGACGGCCAGACTCCTTGTCGAGATTCCGTCATTTTCCGACCCGACCGTTTCGGGCCGTCTGGAGTCACCTCCGGACGGCTTCTGGCTTGAGTTTTTCAACCGGCAGGCACGAATCGACAACCGAGGCGCGCTTTCCGTGCGGATGGAACCTGACGGCAGCCTGATCGTCTCCGGACTGCGCCTTGACGACGGACAGTCCGAGATCGAAACCTGCGGCACGTTCAGCGAGTCCGGGCTCAGCTTTCTTGTTCGAGGAAGCGTCGGAATGCACTGGCTTCGGGCTTTCAGAAGCATATTTTCGTCTGCCGACGGGCTTGTTCAGTTCGCAGGGCGTGAACGGTTCGTGCCCCAGCTTCCCGGTGGCTGCACGTCCTCCATGCTCCAGGAAGGGGGCGCCCTTCTGGTATCGGGGGCGCCAACGAATCCCGTGGTGGACGGAACCATACGGACAGGCCAGTTGACCCTGAACGTGCGAAGCCTGGGAGATCCCGTCAGGATTGAACAGGGCGGCGAAATCGAGCTTTCCCGCGGCACTCGCAACGGTCGTCCGGTGACCGGCGTGCTCATCCCGGATCAACACTGGATATCGGGCGTCTTCGGCGAGGGCGTTTTCAACCTTTCGGGGAGGGCCGTTCTGGATTCGGGCCTGCTGGACGACGGACTTCTGCGCATCAAGGGGTCGCAGCTTCGGTATGTATCGCCCGGCGAATTCTTCGTGGTGGCCGAACCGAGGCTTCAGGTCGATTTCAGGTCGCTTCGCCTGTTCGGCGCCGTGGCCGCCCAGGAGGAACCGTCAATCGGCGTGTCCGGCCAGGTCGATATCTCCGACGGTGCGTATCACCGGAACTTCAACGTGGTTCGATCGGCGTTTTCCGGCCTTACCGGTGGCCGGGTGGCCGAAAGATCGGGCAGGTCGATTTTCGAGACGGCTCCGTGGCTTGGAAATACCAGGCTGTCGGTTGCGGTCCGCGCACCGTCTTTCGGCGTCAGGACGAGGCTGGTAGTCGGACAGACGGATCTTGACCTGAACATGAACCTGAGGCTGCTTGGAACTCTTCGATATCCCGAAATCTGGGATCGCATAGAGGTTGTAAGCGGCGGGTCCTTCACTTATGACGTGGTAAGGCGCGACTTCGAGGTTACCCGCGGCGTCGTCGATTTCGACGGGGACGTCACGCGTCCCCAGATTGACCTGCAGGCCAAGACCCGTATCGAGTACAAGTCCGGATCCGGCAGCACCGCATCGGCATCCAGGTTCAACGCCGACGACAGCCAGGACAGCTTCTACAGCGACATGATCCAGGTGAACCTGGCGGTTTCGGGAACCTATCCCGAGCTTGACATACAGGTAACGTCGCCGACCAGGGGGCTGAGCCAGAACGACCTTCAGGTTCTGCTCCTTACCGGCATTGCGCCCGGGGATTCGATCGGGGAAAGCGGTGGTTCGTTCGTCAACGTCAATCTTCTTACCGGAAGCGTGACCGATTCGCTTGTGAAGGTGCTGCTGTCCGATCTTGTCGATTCGGTCAGTTTCGGCGTCAGCGCCGGCGGCGACGTCAACCTTGACGTGTCCGCGCACATGGGGCGCAGGCTGAAGGTTCAGACCCAGGTCCAGCAGGGATCCGGTACCGCGCAGTACAGCACCGGCTTCAAGATCATGCTGACGGAAGGTCTTTCGCTGGAAGGCCGCCTTAGGGCGGTCGAGTATTCGGTTGACCAGGAAGACGTCGGAAGGAATTACGACACCAAGCTCAGGTACAGGATTCCGATTGACTGACTTTTTTGACAGAGCAGGCCTGCGGGCCGGCGCGTCGCTGTTGGCGACAATCCTGCTCACGGCGATGCTGTCGGTCCAGGCTCTCGCCTCCGAGTACGAGATGTGCGGCCTTGGTCCGGTAAGATCCGTCAGCCTTTCGGGTTGCGACGTTTCCCAGTGTTCCGAGGCCGGTTTCGTATCCCAGGTTCTGGGCGTCGGGGATTTCAGGGTTGGCGGTTACCTGATGCCTGAACTGGTGCCGGTGGGGCTTGAACGAATTCGGAAGCTTGGATTTTTCACGACTGCCGAAGTCGAATGCGTCTTTGACGGCGAAGGTGTAGATGTCACGGTCGAAGTCAGGCCGGCGGTAAGGATTGCAAGCATCAAATTCAAGGGGAACCGGCATTTCTGGCGTTCCGACTTGTCCGAAAAGCTGTCTCTCAGGGTCGGCGACGCGTTCGAACTGGACGACAAGTTCAATCTGGAACAGCTCAACAGCGCCAGGAATTCGATTGAAAAGGAATATCAGAAGGAAGGTTTTACCGGAACTGAGGTCGATGTCGAGGTCGAGCAGCCAGGCAAGTATTCGGTCAATATCGTCGTGACCATAAGGGAAGGAAAACGCATAAAGATCAAGGACATCGTCTATTTCATGCACCCCGCGTCGGACATCGACCTGAAATCCATCGATGTCCCGCCGGGGGTCGAGGACTGTCCGGTGGTGCGGCATTCGGATCTGGTGTCATGGGGTGCATACCGCCGCGGGAGCCCGATGACGGAGAAGACCGAGGCCGAAATCATTCGCGGCCTGACCCAGAAGTTGCGTTCGATCGGGTTTTCCGGGGTGAGGATAAAGCCGGAATTCAACCGCGAGAGCGGGGTCATGAGCGTCGATGTGTCCTGGGAATCCTGCTGGCTGCTGCGATTTTACGGTCGCGACGAACCTCATCCCGGTCGAGAGGGATTCGAGACGGTCGAGAGCGAGGCATTGCTTGAGAAGCTGTCATTTGACGATGCGGGAATCTTCGATATTTCGGAGGCATCCAGAGGCAGGGCGGAGATCAAGACCTGGTACGAAGACCGCGGGTACCTGTTTGCCGATGTCGTGATGGATTATCGAACCCGGACTGGCCCGGCGCCGACGTCACAGGCGTTTCGGGCGGCCGGGAAGATCGATGTATCCGAATTCGGACCCGGCGTTGCCGGACGGATTTCGTACTTCATAACGACGGGCCGCAAGGCCGAAATCCGGGAGATCAGGATTTCGGGAAACGAGTCGATCGGGAAGGCGGACATCCTTTCGGTGATGACCACGAAGCCATACGACTTCTTTGGCAGTTCAGGATCGGTACTTCCGGATCAGGTTCTGATCGATCTGGAAAAGATCCGGAGCCTTTACCGCGACAGAGGTTATCCGGAGATGCGCTTTGTCGGGGTCACCGATGGACCTTCGATGGTCACCAGGGAACGCAGGGACGCCGAGACAGAACTTGTTACATACGCCAACAGCCAGAGCGCGTTTTCGGTCGAAGTTCTTGACGACACGGAAGGCGTCTATCTGAACATCGCGATAGACGAGGGCAAGCACACCCAGGTCGGATTCGTCGCGATTGAAGGCAATCGCTTCCTTACGTACCGCGAAATATCGGAAATGATGGGGTTGAATCGGGGGGGCGATTTTTCGCCGGCCATCATGAACAAGGCATTGAGGGCGCTGGCCAGGCGTTACTCGCGGGAAGGCTTCCTCGGTGCGCAGATCAAATTGTCGTGTGAGGGTTTCAATCCCGACGTTTCAAGATCCGATTGCGATCCGGCAACCGTCAAATCGGATGTCCTGAACATATTCCTTGAAATCGAGGAAGGCCGGCAGACCATGGTCGGCGAGGTCTTCGTGGAGGGGGCCGTCAAGACCGTCAAGTCGGTTATTCTCAAGGATATGCCGCGTCCGGGCGACCCGTACGACGTTGAAGGAATCGCAAAGGCCACAAGGTACCTGAACAACCTGGGCATTTTCGAGTCGGTTCGCGTCGATGCGATCGGCGTCGATGAGAAGCCGCCCAGGGATCGAGCCGCGCTGGTGGTCAGGGTTCGCGAGGCGAAGTCGAAGTTCCTTGATTTCGCCGTCGGGCTTGAGAAGCTCGATTCGACAAGGGCATCCGACATGCCGGCGGTTGGTTCGTCCATCATCACCAATACGCTGGCCATCAACGACATTTCGAACACCGGGTTCGGAAGGGGGCTTGGTCTTGATCTTCCAGATATCCTGGTCACTTTCGAGATGCGCTATTCGGACATAAACTTTCTGGGACGGGCCAAGCGTCTGTACCTGCCTGTCAAGTACGGCCTGTCGTTCACGGCGTGGGACAGGTACGCATCGTTCACCCCGACATATCTGGATCCAAACTTTTTCGCCCGCGGGCTGATGTTCCGGGTCACGCCGTACGCGGAATACGACAGGGCCACCAGGGCCCTGGACAGAATCCAGATCGGCAGCGAGTTCGCGATAAGCAAGGAACTTTATCGCCACCTGTTCGCGTCTCTGTCCTTCGATACCGGGGGCGTGCGCACCAGGAATCCCCAGGTGTCAAAGGAATACGACCCGTGGCGATATGAAAACAAGCTGATTCCCGCCCTGACCTATGACGGGCTTGACCACCCGATCAACCCCACGAAGGGTTTCTTCGGCCAGGCCAGTTTTTCCTATATCAACGACGTTTCAGAAGGAAACTACCTGAAGTGGGAATTTTCGGGCAAGGCATTCTTCAGCGTCAGGAAGCTTGTTACCTTCGGTCTGGTCGCGCGCATTGGCGGTTCGAAGTCGTTCAGCGCAACCGGCGATCTGCCACTGGAGGAGCGATACACGCTGGGTGGAAACCGCGGCCTTCGCGGCTTCTCGACCGACGGAGTGGCCCAGTACGGGGAAGACGGAAACCCGATCCTGAAGGTGGCCCTGGAACCGGTCGTGGACGATAACGGCAAACAGGTTGTCGATGTTGACGGCAATCCCATCATGGGAAAGAAGTACTTCAAGCCTTTTGGCGGTGACGTGATGATTTCCGGATCGTTCGAGATGAGGTTCCCGATTATCCGGAAGGTTCACTTCTTCGGTGCCGTCTTCTATGACTTCGGCGCGCTTTCCGAGTCATTTTCGGATCTTATTGGGCCAAGCTTCAGGCACTCGGTGGGCATCGGGATAAGGTACATGCTTGCCGGAACAGTACCGATCCGTCTCGATTACGGATTCATACTCGACAGGCGGTACAAGAGCTTCAATGCGGAAACAGGCCGGTTTGAAAAAATGGAAGAGATCGGAAACTTCCATTTCGGGATTCTTTATACCTTCTGAGTCTTGCGGGCTTGCGTCGCGCGGGGCTGGCGCGGCGCGCGCGCGACGGCGGTCGTCGTCTTGCCGCGGCCCCTTGGCTGGCGAGGTTCCTTTGTGGAGACCGCCCATCCGAGCGATTTCTTCTTCTGTTCCGACACGTGCTTCTTCACGACCGTGCCCGGCTTTGGAAGCGGAGTGGCCCTTCCGGTCTGCAGCGCCATCACCTCTTCATCCGTCAGGTATCGGAATCCGCCGATCTTCAGGTCTCCAAGTTCAACCGGCCCGAATCGCACGCGCCGCAGCTTCAGCACGTTGTATCCGACCGCTTCCATCATGCGCCTGACTTCGCGGTAACGGCCTTCGGCAAGGGTGACCGACAGCCATTCGTTCGTCTGGGCCATGCGCAGCCGGGACACCCGGACCGCCTTGGCGAAGCCGTCATCGAGCTGTACGCCGGAAACCAGCTTGCCCAGCACCCAGTCCCGCACCGGCCCCTGAAGTTTGACTTCATATACGCGTTCAAGCCCCCCCGACGGGTGGGTCAATTTGCGCGTAAGGTCGCCGTCGTTCGTGAAAAGCAGCAGTCCTTCGCTCATGAAATCGAGACGTCCGACCGAATGAACCTTTGCGGGCAGTTCGGGAAGAAGGTCGAAGACCGTTCTTCTTCCCCTGGCGTCTGCCGCGGTGCAGAGCACCTCGCGCGGCTTGTTCATCATCAGGTAAATCCGCTTCGGCATCTTGCGGATTCCGGTTCCATCGACCATCACCCGATCCTTCGACGGGTCGATTATCTGTCCGATGGTTGCGGTCTCGCCGTTGACTGTCACGCGGCCTTCGGCGACGAGTTCTTCCGCCTTTCGCCGGGCCGCGACACCGGCATCCGAGATGAATTTCTGTATTCTGACCATAAATAGGGATCCTTGCGGGGGATTGCCACGTACCCACGACGGAAGGTATCATGACGCCGGCCCGCATTCAAGGAAGCGGCATGAAGTTCAGGTACGAACACGATTTTCAGTGTGACAGGAAAAAGCTGGTTGCGGCCATGTTCGCGGACGGGGTGACGGAGTCGCTTAAGGCCGACATGAAGACCCTGACCGATGCATCGACGCTCGAATGGCGGCAGGATGGCGGAAGGATCTTCAGGCGGGTCAGATATCTGCTTGTCCCGATCATCGATGAAATCGCGGGCAGGAAGGTGGATCCAAAGTGGATGGAATGGATTGAGGAGGCCGAAGTCGATGTGGAATCCGGCCGGGCGACATTCCGGAACGTTCCGACCACGCCGTCAATCGCAGCCATAATGGAAAACACCGGAACCATGGAATTCGTCGATCTTGGCGGTGGCAGAACCCGCAGGATTGTCAGCGGAGAGCTGAAGATAAAGGTATTTCTTGTCGGCATGGTTGCCGAGGTGATAATTGCCGACAAGGCTCGCGGCCTGCTTGATGACGAGGCCGCGGCGATGAGGCTGCGGCTTCAGGCGGAAGGCTGATGGTACTGGGCAAGGTAATCGGGACTGTGTGGGGTTCGAAGCAGTCGGAGGGACTTGTGTCCTTCCGGGTTGTGGAAATCCGCCGCGTCTCCCTTGAAGGCGTCAAGCCCGGAACAAGTCTTGGCGCCGACATTGAAGGGCCGATGCTGACCGAATCGACCTTGCTGGCCGTCGATTCTCTGGGCGCGGATGCCGGACAACTGGTGGTCGTCTCGATTGGCAGCAGGCCACGCGACATTGTTGTCGGCCCCGGAGTAACCACGAAAAACACGGTCATTGCCATTGTTGACCAGGCTTCGGTCGATTGCTGAAGGGTGACGGATGATTCTTGGAAGGGTGGTCGGACAGGTCTGGGCTACGAGAAAATGCAGGCGACTGGAAGGACAGAAGCTTCTTCTGGTTCAGCCGCTCTGCTGGCATCTGCCCGACCATGAGACCGACCATGTGGTCGCCGTTGATCCGGTCGGGGCCGAGGTCGGCCAGGACGTGGTGATCTGCATGGGGACGCCGGCCAGGCTTGCCCTTGGCGACACCAGGTTCCCCGTCGAGGCATCGGTCGCCGCAATCGTCGATGATGTCGAGATGTGGGAAGGTCGTCTTCAAAGGCCGGTGAACGGTTCGGGCCAAAGCGGGGGTGCCCGGTGATTCGCGGCGTAGTGATTGGCGAAGTGTGGGCCACCCGCAAGAATCCCGCCCTGCAGGGGCGCAAGCTGCTGCTGGTTTCACAGCTTTCTGTTCACATGGATGGAACCCGCCATTTTACCGGCCGCGTGATAGTTGCCATGGACAACCTTGATGCCGATGTCGGGCAGGAGGTCGTGGTTGCCTTTGGAAGTGGGGCCAGGAATGCAATCGAGCCGGGCTCCCGTTCCGTTCTGGTCGATGCGGCGGTCGTCCAGGTAATCGATGGAAGCTCCACCTGACGCGGCCCAGTCGCTTTTGATCATCATAAAAACTTAATCAAAAGTGTTGGCGGTTTTCTTGACGCGTGCGCGCGCATTCGCAACAATAGATCGGGGTATTCCCGGGGTTTGTCATGACCAGAATTCATCGTCTTTCTGTTGGTTTTCTTTCGTCAGCGGTCCTTGCCGTCGTGCTGATGTCGGGCATGGCCGGCTGTGGCGGAAGCGGTGATCCCGGCCTTGACGCCGGAAACGATTCCGGACCTGAAGACACTCCCGTTGACAAGTCCCAGTCAATCACGTTCATTAATCCTGATCCGGCATCCCGGAAGCTGATTAACGGGAAGTTCAAGGCCGAGTTCAAGTACGAGGACGCGCTGGGCCTTGCAGCCACGCTGTCGGTCGGTTTCGTCAAGCAGCCTGGTTTTGTTCCGATAGTAATCGAGGCCCCGAAGCCGGGAACATACTCTGTCGAACTGGATACCACCCTTGTTCCGGAAGGCAACAGATCCATCGAGGTGACCGCCGTCGCGACGGATCAGCGCACCATATCCGCAAGGGGCAAGGTTCTGGTCGATAACATGCTTCCGTTGATTTCCTTCCTTGAACCGATGCCCGAGTCTGGTTCGAACTTCATGGGCGACCTGGTGGTAAGGGTCAAGGTTCAGGATGAAGGCAACAAGGTTCACAGCGTCAAGATAACCGCCGGCGATTTCACATGGGACTGGCCGCCAGAAGATGGAACCACTTCCGATGTGGTCGATACGCGTGTCACGACCACGGTCGAAGGGGTCGAGACCCACACCGACCTGGTCATCCCGACCCTTGGCTGGGAAGGTGGCAACGTCATTGTCAAGGTAGTTGCGGACGACGGCGTTCCTGGCCACAAGACTGAAATGACCTCGACCGTCACGTTCGTCGAGACTCCCGGATTCGTCGGGGGTGAAAACCTTCCGCTTCCGACAGGTTCTTCCGGAAGCGTGATTGCCGGAATCAGAACCGGCCCCGCCGACGACGGTATCTGGGGCGTCGCCGTTGCCGAACTTGACGGGATTTCTCTCTACAGGCGATCCGGTGCGTCCGTCCTGGAAAACATCTCCGCCATCACCGCGGAAAATTGCACGCGATTCGTGGTCGCCATGATGGATCAGGACGATTACGACGACGTGGTCGCGTTCTGCGGTTCCGCTGAAACCAGAAGGATCGTGGTCGTAAGGCAGAACGAAGACCTGACATTTTCGGAACTGGTGTCGATCCCGATTGACTATGATGTAATCAACCTGACCACGGGCCTGCTGAACGGTGACGATTTCCGTGACATAGCATTCACGACGACCGATGACACCTATTCGACCGGGATAATCCTTTCGACCGCAACACCACTCGGCGACCTTGATTCGTGGGGCGAGGCCGGCGTCTATTCCGGGGCAATCAGTCCCGAGTATGTGGCGATCGGCCAGTTCGCAAGCGACAACCGGAACTCCGTCGTCGTCGGGAATCCGGTCAATCCCCAGGTCACCATCTTCCCGGTTAACAGCCAGGGCATCGCGACAACCGGAGAAAACAGCACGCTTGATCCCCAGTATGCACTGGTCAAGGGCGTGACGTCTCTTGCCGCGGTCAATTTCGTTTCCGCCACAGGGAACCCGAATGTCCTGATTTACACCGATACCACGGACGAGGAGACCATCGGCGCGGCAACGCTGGACACAAATTCCTATCGAGTCCAGAAAAGGGATTTCTGGATGACCGGTCTTGATCCGAAAGACATCGCGGTTGGCGACATCGACGGCAACAACGTTCCCGACGTGGCGGTTCTCTGCGCCGGCGCGAACATGGTTCAGGTGTTCTTCGGCAACATCCAGAAGGAAGGCGCCAGGTTCTTCCGGGAAGGGGTCGCCCTGCTTGCCGGCGCCGCGCGCGACGTGACGCTCGCGGATCTTGATGGTGAGGGACACCTGGATCTGGTTCTCCTCAACCGTGATGGAAACGCGCTGACCGCGATACTCTGGCAGTCGTCCGAACTTGGGAACCGGTTCCTTGGTTCATACCAGGCAATTCTTGACGCCACGCCTCTGTCGATGCAGCTCGGTCACTTCACGTCGCCCCTCGAGGGCGCCGGTGCCGCATTCCTCGATGCCGCCGTTCTGATGCCTTCGCAGGTCGGCAAACCAAGGGTAAGCGTGTATGCGTCCGACCCGGTCATTGCCCTCCCAATCAGTCCAGCCGGAAGCACGACGGTCGATTTGAACTCCCCGAAGAAGCTGGTGGTCGGAAACTACGACGTGCGCCTGAACCTTCCGTTGGATGATTCATACAAGCGGCCCGATGATTTGATCGTCACATCGGACGACACGGCGACGGACGGCGATGATCCGACTGCGTATGCCTTGCTTTTCCACGAGGCAACTCACCTGTCGCTTTCGGTCAGTCCCGTCGAGTTGCCGTTTGGCGACAAGCCTGCCATCCTGGCCACCGGCGACATCGATCGCGACGCCAGCGACGATGCCTACAAAGTCAACGACGCCATCTATGTGTCCCGTGTCGAGCCGGAATCCGGAAACGACGGCAAGTGGATTCTTCAGACAAGGCTTGGCCAGCTTAACGGGACGTTCCTGCCCAAGACCATCAACAACGAGCCGATCCCGGTCATGGACATGGAAGACGAGCGCAACCCCGTTGCCATCGTTTCATTCCCCATGCATCGGACCTTGAACAACTATGTGAAAAAGACGCCCGGCCTGATCGACGTCATCGTTGCAAACGGCGGAACCGGGGACTTGACCGTTTTCGTGAACAAGGGTCTCAGCGTCCTGACCGGAAAGGACGAAGGCAGTCGCGACTTCGCCCTTGGCGGAATCCCGGTGGACATCGCGCCCGGGTACCTGCAGAGTCCTGTTGACGGAACTGCGGCCCCCTCCGCCGGCACGGATCAGTTCTCGGATATCGTTGCCCTGCTTTCCGACAAAATAGTCATCCTGTATTCGCTTGGCGCGAGCAAGCTGGGTCAGCTTGGCGAATTGGTCGGATATGAACCGCCGGTGCCGCTGGCCTTCCCCGGAAAGATACCGGTCAATGTCGAAGTTGCCGACATGAACGGCGACGGATACATGGATATCGTGGTGCTGGATCAGGATTCGTCAGCCGTCTGGATATACGTCAACCTGGGTAAGCGAAGGTTCAGCCAGCCCTTCATGTTCGATACCGGGACACTTCCTGTCGAGATGTTTGTCGCCGATGTCGATGCCGACGGCTGTCTGGATATTGTGACCGCGGATCAGACGGGAAAGACCTTGACCAGCCTTCGAAACATGACCGCCACTTGTCGTAATTTCTGATCGGATTTTCAGCCAGGTCTATTCGGCAGCTTCCTGCGGCTCGACAAACACGAAGCGGTTGCAGTACGGGCATGTGTGCAGCGCGTCGTTGCGCAGCAGCGTGTTGTAAAGTTGCGGGGGCAGCCTGCGGTGACAGCCGCCACAGCTTCCCTTGGCATCAACCGGAACGACCGCCATGCCCAGCCATGCCTTCTGGATGCGCTTGTACTGGCGCAGGATGTCCCCCGGGATATTGGCTTCGAAGTCTTTGTAACTGTTTCCAAGTTCGGCTATGCGTCCGTCGAGTTCCGATATCCGTTCAACCGAGGAAGCCTCTTCACGGGCCAGATCCTGGCGCATCGATTCAAGCTTCTTTTCTTCCTCGTCAACCGCGGCCTTGAACTCCTCCATCACGTTGACCAGCTTCAGGATTTCTTCCTCCTTCTGCTGGTTGCTGCGGCGAAGGGTCTCGATTTCGCGCTGTACCGCAGCATGTTCCTTCTGTTTGCTCAGAGCGTTCAAACGGGTCTGGGCACGCTTGATCTTGTCGTTGTCTTCCTTCAGTTCGCGATCACGTTCACGGTACCAGCGCTCGGCTTCACGCAGCTTGTCGCGCTTGTCGGCCTGCTCCCTTTCGAGTTCCGAAACCATCTCGGCCAGAGAGCCGACCCTGCTGGCAATGGACTGGCGTTCCTTCTCGGCGTCGATCCTGTGCTGATCGACATCCTGGAGCGCACGAAGTGCGGAAATGAGTGCTTTCAAAGTGAAACCTCCGGTACTGTTAAGGGAAGGGATTCGGGAAAGGGCGTGTGGTCTGGACTCCCGGAATACAAAAAAGGCGCCCGCAGTGGAGCGCCCTGTTTTCCGGGAATCCAGAAGGTGGCCTTGTGCATCGCTGCCGGCCGCCTTCGGGCCATGTTTTTCAGTGAGGTGTTGTTGACCAACCCCATCGCCACCACACGGTTTCTGGTGGGCCCACCTGGGCTCGAACCAGGGACCAACCGGTTATGAGCCGGTGGCTCTACCAACTGAGCTATAGGCCCAAGGCCCAAAAAGCGGTGGAAGTATAGATTAGCGTCCCTGCTTTTGCAATCTATATTTGGCTGTTGCAGTGAAATAATCGACAGCCCGGGGGATTGGTGACCGCCGGGAAGCTGTGGAGCCGCCCCGGGTTCAGATCGTCGAGATACGTCTTTTCTTCCAGCCGGCGCTTCCACCAGGGTGCTTGTTGTAAAGACCCCAGACGTGGAATATGGACTGGTCGATTTGTTTCCTGACGGCGTCGAGGTCATCGTTCGCGATGAACTTCAGGGGGATCTGGAAGCCCCCCGAAAAAGTCCTTCCGCCACAGTCGATCTGGAATTGAAAGATTCTGGACAGCGACTCGTCGATGAACCGGAACGTTTCAAGATCCGGATCCGTCGTTCGCATTGACCCGACAAGGTAATCCTCGACGCATCCATACACGATGACCGCAACCGTCTTGTCGCCGCGGATCAGGAAATCCGCGGTCTGTCCAATTGTGTCGCGCCCGCTGCGGGCAACGGTACCTGCCCAGGCAATCACCAGGCCTGTCCTGCTCTGGCGGGATTCCAGCGCCGAGGCCAGCGTGTTGATGAACGGCCGCCCGACCGGCGTGTCAATCAGGGTTCGAATCAGTTCGATTGAGAAGTGCCTGGCCAGAATGGCGGCCGATTCATAATCGACCGATTTCGCGGTCAGGAAGTTCTGGGTATCGGTCCTGATCCCGAACATCAGCGCCGTGGCAAGCCGGCACACTTCCGACTGGTCTGTCTCAAAGTGGTCGCAGAGGTACTTCAGGTGGTGGGCCATGATGCTGCAGCAAGAGCCGAATCCGGGATCCTGCTGGGCGAATATGGCCCCGGTCGGGATTTCCACATGGTGATCGATATGCGCGATCAGCGGCAGTTTCCTTGAATATCCGATGGGAAGGCGGGCATTCTGGCGATCCACCACGCAGTAACCGGCGTAGCCAACCCTTGGAAGCGCCTCGACATGTTTGAATGGAATCGCCAGCATCTGGCAGAACGCGATGTTGTCCGGCCTTGAAAGGACTTCGAACGTAAGGATGTCCATCGTGACGCCGGCGTGCCGGGCGATGGTCTTCAAGGTCCAGGCCGATGCCAGCCCGTCGGGATCCGGCGAGCCGATGACGGCGACGAAGAGCCGCTTGCCCTGATACCTGGACAGGGTTTCGAGCAACTCAGGGGTTCGTGCTTCGAATCCGTTCACCAAAGGCTCCTTGCGGGGAGTCGCATCAACGGGACAATGACAGATTCTATCATCTGTACCCGGGTTTCAACAGGGCAACTTTATTTAGTGATATCAGGTGGTTGAGGTTGGCGGCCTTATCGCCCGTTCTGGGGTTCCTTTGCCACGACAACCAGTCCGGCGCGCAGGACGCGTCCATGAAGCGTGTATCCCCGCAGGATTTCGGCGACCACGGTGCCAGGTTCGGAATCATTGGTTTCCAGGGATTGAAGGGCTTCCTGGTAGGCGGGATCGAACGGCCTGCCGACGGCAAGAACCGGTTCGACACCTTCGCGTGAAAGAACCCGCAGGAACTCATGGACGACCAGATCCAGCCCGGTAATCAGGTTGGCCGCCTGGCCGGCCTGCCTTGCAGAGTCCAGGGCCCTTTCAAGGTTGTCCACCACCGGCAGGAGTTCCTTCAGAACCCGCTCGTTCGCATATCTCTGCTGTTCATCGCGTTCACGGATGCGGCGCTTCTTGAAATTCTCGAATTCGGCCGCAAGGCGAAGCAGCTTGTCCTTGGTTTCCGCAAGCTCGGCACTGACCGGATCAAGTCCGATCTGATCCTTTGAACCCGGGCCATCCGCGCCGATGAAATCAAACACCAGATCCGACTGGGGTTCGATGTCCTTAGGCGGCTCCGGTTCCGGCGCGTCGTTCTGTCTGGTGGAATCGCCGTCCGCGCGTCCGTCCGGCACATCCGGAATGTCCGGGACATCCGACCCGTCGTTTCCGCCGGCCTCGACATCCTCGAATTCGAATTCCAGGCTGGCGCCGGTTCCAGGCTGGGTCACCTCGGAAGGCCCGTCGCCGACATCAATGCCATCGACAGGGCCGAATTCGTTGATAAGGTCCTGCTTTTCTCTGGAGTCCATGAACAAACCTCAAGGCAAATCTCGCGGGGGGCCCGGCCCGAACCCGCTATAGTTTTATGGTCTGCTCCCACATTTGTCAACGCACACCGCTTCAAATGGTTCAAAGCCGCTTCCAAGGTGTGTAAAATATCGCACCGCGTCATCCTGTCGCGGTCAATCCCGGAGGCAAGATGTATCCTTTTTCTGATACAAAGGTGCTCGTGTTCAGACGATATTTCGCGCCTGTGGCTGTCGTCGGGATGTTGACCTTTTCAGCCATGGTCGGGTTTGCTTCCGTCGTTGCGTCATCGGCCGAACCTGATCTGATCGAGATGGCACCGATGTCTGACGGCGTGGAATTGAAGACCGCAATCCACATGCCGGATCCCGGCGTCTTTCCCGCTCCGTGGCCGACGGTGCTGTTGCGCACGCCCTATCCCGAGATCCTGGGGCAGCTTGACCCGTCCATCGCCGACATGGTCATCCATTACATGGTGGATATGTTCGGAATCGCGCTCGTTGTCCAGGACACCCGGGGTACAGGCGGTTCCGGGGGTGATCCGGACGCCTTTTTCACGGACTGGCGGGACGGTCCCGAGACGATTGAATGGCTGGTGTCGCGGGACTGGTGTAATGGCCAGGTCTTGCAGTTCGGGCTTTCGGCTCTTGCGATTCCCGGTTACCTGTCGGCCCCCGGGGCACCCCCCGAAATGAAGTGCCAGTTCCTTGGAGAGGCCGCGCCCGACATGTACTCGCTGGCCGCTTTTCATGGTGGCGTTTTCAAGAAGAGCACGGTTGAAAGCTGGCTTTCGTGGGTCGGGGCCTCCTCTCGCCTTTCCGACCTGGCAGGTCACCGTAACTGCGACAGTTTCTGGGACACGATTATCCTGGATCGGATTCCGGGTGAAATCCACACGGCCGCGATGCATATCGGCGGCTGGTACGACGTGTTCACGGAAGGGACAATCGCCGGATTCCGCGCATACAGGGATCGTGGCGACGAATGGGCCAGGGACAACCAGTACATGGTAATCGGCCCGTGGGATCACTGGGAACTGGCCCAGTCCCTGGGCGTAACGGAATCGGACGGATATACCATGCAGTCGGACATGCTGGCATGGGTGTCATATTGCCTCGCGGGCGATGATTCGACCATCAGGAAGTGGCCGCACGTCAGGTACTATTTGATGGGCGCGGATGTCCAGGGCGCGCCTGGCAACGAGTGGCGAAGCGCGTCGGACTGGCCCCTGCCGACAGGTTTCGTTTCGTTCCCGGTCGGCCCGGACGGAACGCTTCAGTTTCCCGAGGACATTGCCCGCAATCGGGATCGATCCGGTGGCGACGTCCCGGATGATGCAGGCGATGCGTCCGATGGCGTCGATTTGGAAGTCGATGCCGGTTCGACCAGTGACCTGCTGCCGGTGGTTCTTCCATTTTCCCATGCCAGCACGTCTCCAGTCGTCGGCGGTCGGAACCTTGTGGGCTCTTCCGGTCGAAAGGAGCTTTCAAAGGTGCTGGAGCGTGATGACTGGGTGATGTTTTCGACCGATCCGTTGCAGGATCCGTTCGAATCCATTGGAAGGATGTCACTTAAGCTGTCGGCCTCGACCACCTTCAAGGACGCCGACATCATTGCCCGGCTGGCCGACGTCTATCCAGACGGATCCACATGGTTGATATCCGACGGGGCGATCAGGCTTTCCCGGCGCGACGGATGCGCCGACGTGGCCGATGTGTTTCCTGGCACAGTGTATGACGTCGAAATCGACCTGCTGACATCCGCGTTCGTGTTTGACCGGGGACACCGGATTGCAGTGGTTCTGACGACGACGATGTATCCGAAATACGAGCTGAATCCGGAACTTGAAGCCGTTTCGAGAAAGGACGGCCCCGTCCGGGAAGCGCTGACGATCCACGGTGGCGAACTGGTCATGCCGGTGGCTTTGGAAATCGTCGATCCGCCCGAGCATGTGGAAACCGCCGACTCGGCGACTGTTGAATTCGCCGATCAGGGGCCGTCTTCGGACATCATTTCCGCAGATCCGGTCGTCGAGTCCGGAACCGAAACGACTGACGAGGGGACGCCCCCGGATTCATCCGACAGGGACAACGCCCCGGAAGCCATCGATTCGGCCAATCCTGATGACGGACGTGACGTCGAACAGGAATCCGGTTTCGAGGGTGTTTCGGATACGGTTTCGGCAGATAACGCCATGCCCGACAGCGACTTCGTGGAACGGACGGGCGGGGGCTGTTCGTCCGGAACCGACTCCGGGATTCCAGCCGCATACCTTCTTGTGGTTCTTCTTGCGCTGGCTTTGCCGCGGTCGCGAATCTGGCGCCGCACGCGGCTTGACGGTTGAACACCCGGTTCGGGCAGCGACATGTCGTGATAAGATGCTTCATAAACCTGGATGGAGTATCCAATGAAGGCACATCTTCTTTCCTTGACGATGACTTTCATCGTCCTGCTTGTTCCGGGGTTGTCTGTCGGGGCGGAATCGGACGGGTTCAAGGAGTTCAGGAAGACGAAGGACGGGATTACGGTCAGCAGGAAGGCCGGTCCCACGAAGGGTTTCAATATTACCCGTTTCGACGCGACCTCGCCGGTTGCCCCGGCGGCCCTCTGCGATTCGTTGTGGCGAAGTTTTTTCAAGCACCAGGCCCCGGTTGCGGAAAGAAAGTTCATCCGTAAGGAGGCCGACGAACTTGTCTTCCACGACAAGGTGAAGACGCCGGTGGTTTCGGATCGCGATTACATCATGAAGATAACTCGGAAGGCTTCCTCTGATGGTTGCGTGATCGATTTCCACACGGCCAACGAGATGGGGCCGCCGCCGGATGAAGGATATGTCAGGATGCCATTGGTAGAGGGCCACTGGAAGGTTTCGGGGGCTGCCGACGGGACCAGCGTGGTCAGGTACCAGGTTTACAGCGAGCCGGGCGGGTCGGTGCCGGCATTGATAATCAAGGAGCCCCAGGTCAAGGAGGCGCTGTCCGATTTCAGGAGATCCCTGAAGGAGGCGCTGGGCGCCCGCTAGACCCGGGCTGGCATTGTTGCTGTCCGTCCAGTTCCAGGCAGCCCGGTCGGGAGAATGACTTGCGACATTTCATCGTTGCGTTATTGATCGTCACCGCTTTTTCCGCGCACGTTAACGCCGACGGATTCAAGGTGGTCAAGCGGACAAAAGACGGGATCACCGTAAGCAGGTGCCCGGGGCAGACCGCCGGTTTTCTTGTGTCCAGGTACGACGTCCATGTGGCGGCCGACGTCAAGCTGGTCTCCGACGGGCTCTGGAAGGTTTTTGACAACGCCTATCCGCCGGTCGTTAAACGAACTTTTATTGAACGTTCACAAAACGCCCTTCTCTTCAACGACAGGGTCAGGACGCCGGTCGTTTCGGATCGCGAATACACGCTGCGCGTCAGTCGCGTGATCGATGCCGAAGTCGTGCGGATTTCCTTTTTTTCCGATCCGGACGCGGGGCCGCCGCCCGAAAAGGGATACGTCAGGATGGCGATGGTTCGTGGCGGGTGGGAGATCCGTCCCGCCGAAGGCGGCGGCACCTCGGTTCGGTATGAAATCTATACCGAGCCTGGTGGACTGGTTCCAGCGCTGCTGGTGAAGGAACCGCTGACGGAGGATGCGCTTAACTATGTAAGGCGTTGTCTGAAGGATGCGGTTCCGGGGAAGGCGGTTCCGGAAAAAGCAGGTTCGAACTAGATGACGCCCTGTTCCACCATGGCGGTGGCAACCTTCATGAAGCCGGCGACATTGGCGCCCTTGACGTAGTCAACGGTGCCGTCTTCGCGCTTGCCGTAGGTCACGCAGGCTTCGTGGATCGAGTTCATGATGCCGTGAAGCTTTTCATCGACTTCGGCCGGGTTCCAACTCAGGCGCATGCTGTTCTGGGTCATCTCGAGTCCGGACGTCGCGACGCCGCCGGCGTTCGCTGCCTTTCCGGGGGCGAACAGGATCTTCGCCTGCTGGAACAGGTGCACCGCTTCCGGCGTGCATGGCATGTTGGCGCCTTCGACCACGCAGCCGCAGCCGTTTTTCAGCAGGTTCCTGGCGTCTTCCTCGCCAAGTTCGTTCTGGGTCGCGCACGGAAGGGCGACATCGACCTTCCTTTCCCACGGACGACGGCCGGCCACGAATTCACAGCCGAACTTCTTCGCGTAATCTTCCACGCGGTCATTGTTGGAGGCGCGCAGTTCAAGCAGGTAGTCCCACTTTTCCTGGGTTCCGACGCCGTCCTTGTCATAGACGTATCCGTCCGGGCCGGACAGGGTCACGACCTTGCCGCCCAGATGCGTGACCTTCTGGCAGGCGCCCCACGCGACGTTGCCGAATCCGGAAACGGCGACGTTCATGCCTTCGAACGACTTCTTGTTTCTCTTCAGCATCGCGTCGGCCATGTAGGTGACGCCGAATCCCGTCGCTTCCGGCCGGATCAGGCTTCCGCCCCAGGTGCGTCCCTTGCCGGTCAGCACGCCGGTAAATTCGTGGGTCAGCTTGCGGTACTGTCCGAACATGAAGCCTATTTCGCGTCCGCCGACGCCGATGTCGCCAGCCGGAACGTCGGTGTCCGGGCCGATGTACTTGAACAGTTCGGTCATGAAGGCCTGGCAGAAGCGCATGATTTCGCCTTCCGAACGGCCACGGGCGTTGAAGTCGGCACCGCCCTTTCCGCCGCCCATCGGCAGCGTGGTCAGTGCGTTCTTGAAGATCTGTTCGAATCCCAGGAACTTAAGAATCGACAGGTTGACGCTGGGATGGAAGCGCAGTCCGCCCTTGTACGGGCCGATGGCGCTGTTGAACTGGATGCGGTAACCGCGGTTGACTTCGACTTCGCCGCGATCGTTGACCCAGGCCACGCGGAAAGTGTGGACTCGTTCGGGTTCGACGATCCTTCCAAGCACGTTGCCGTTCTTGAACTTCGGATTTGCTTCGACGATGTCCCAGATGTTATCGACAACTTCCGCGACCGCCTGAAGAAACTCGGGCTGAGCCGGGTTCCTTGCCGCAACCTGTTCCATGAATTCCTGACGAGTCATTTAAGAACCTCCAGAAACGAGTACGAGAGACCCCGGGGGGCAGGGCATGGATGGGGGGGCAATAGTGCCGCTTACCGACCAGAGGCCGCCGGCCCGGAGGGGGCAATCTCACACCGCGTGAAACGCCTTCAACCGCCTGATTCCCTAGCCCAGACGGTAAGATAAGTCAATACAAATCGGGTGCGTTTCGTGCGACACTGTCGGGGCTCCGGACGTCTTGGGAGGTCACCCGGGAACATGCTTGTCACTGAAATCGGCCCAAGCCTGAAGAAGTTGAAGGCGATCGAGGATCGCGGATACGAGCTCACAAGGTGGCGGGTCAATGAAATCCTTTTATGTTCGAGCTATTACGATGCGTTTATCTTCGAGCAGGACGGGGTGCTGACCGAGCAGCTATATGGCGAGTACCGCGGTCTGAACCTGAGCTATCCGCCAAGGGTTCGGCACGCCGCATCGGTTTCCGAGGCCATGGACGCCCTGGCGATGAACCGGTTCGACATGGTCATCGTGATGCCCAGGGTCGGGGACAAGACGTTTGTCGAACTGGCCGCGGACATCAAGTCCAGTAACCCAGACCTGAGTGTCCTGCTTCTTCTGAACAACCTGTCCGACAGATCCTGGGTAAGGTCAACCGGTCTCGGGGCCGTCGATGACGTATTCCTCTGGAGCGGCGACAGCAAGGTCTTCCTGGCCATGATCAAGGCCACCGAGGATCGCCACAATGTCAGGCACGACACGCAGGTTGGCAGCGTCAGGGTCATTCTGGTGGTCGAGGATTCGATCAGGCATTACTCGATGTTCCTGCCACTGCTTTATTCACAGATTGTCAAGCAGACACAGATGCTCATAAACGAGGACGCAACCGAAAGCTCCAGAAGGGCCAGGATGCGTTCCCGTCCGAAAGTGATTGCGGTTCATGACTTCGATTCGGCAGAAAAGGCTTTCCTGGAATACCGGGACTACCTGATCGGGATCATTTCGGACGTTCAGTACATGCGAGGCGGTGTCCTGGACGACGAGGCCGGCGTCTCTTTCCTTCAGATGGTTCGCAGCCGCAACGCCACGTTGCCGGTTCTTCTGCAGTCGGCTTCGCCGGAAAACCGTTCCAAGGCCGAAAGCCTGGGCGCGCATTTCGTCGATAAGAACTCGCCGTCCCTTACGATGGAATTGAAGGATTTCATCGTGACCCAACTCGGTTTCGGCGATTTCATATTCCGGATGCCCGATGGCACCGAGATTGCCAGCGTCTCGAACATTTCCGAATTCATCGAGGCACTTGCGACCGTCCCCGACCAGAGCCTTGAGTGGCACGCAAGGTACAACCATTACTCCGGGTGGCTGATGGCGCATGGCGAGATCGATTTCGCGCGGCGAATCCAGCCCCTCGGCATGTCCAATTTCGATTCCGTGGCCGATGTCAGGCGCTATCTGCTGGAAGTCTTCGGGGAAGTCAGGCGTGCGGCCAATCGTGGCAAGGTCGTTGACGTAATCGACTGGCAGGTCTCGAACCGCGCCGAGATCGTGCGTCTTTCGGGGGGGTCGATGGGGGGCAAGGGCCGCGGCCTGGCCTTCCTGAATTCGTCCCTGAACATGATGGCGATGTCCAGGAGGTATCCGGGCGTCGATGTTTCCCTTCCGTTGACGGCGTTCATCGGAACTGCCGAATACGACGATTTCATTGAAAGAAACGGGATCGAGGGCGACCCGCCGGACATGACCGACGACCAGATCCGCGACCGGTTTCTGCAGGGGTCGCTTGGCGAGGATCTCAAACGACGCCTGCTGGAACTTGTGCAGATGATTGACGTTCCGCTGGCGGTTCGATCCTCGGGTCTGCTTGAGGACTCGCAGGCTTGTCCGCTGGCGGGTGTATATCGCACGGTCATGATCCCGAATTCGGCCGCCGAAATCGGCCGGCGCTGCCATGAACTGTGCAAGGCGGTGAAGCTGGTCTTTTCAAGCGTTTATGAGAGCAGGGCCCGGGACTTTCTTGCCGGAAGCAGGTTCCTTCCTCGCGATGAAAAGATGGCCGTGATCATTCAGGAACTTGTCGGAAGGCGTCACGGGAATCATTTCTATCCCGACATCTCCGGTGTCGCGCAGTCCTACAACTTCTATCCGACAGGTTCGTTGAAGTCGTCGGACGGGGTTGCCGCGATTGCGCTGGGTCTGGGGCGTACCATCGTGGATGGCGGCCGGGTTTTCAGATTCTGTCCACAGTTTCCCGGCACCGACATCCTGACTCCAGGGGATCTGGTCAAGGATTCCCAGAAGGATTTCTGGGCATTGCGGCTTGACGCCACGACCGATGCCATGGAAGGCGACGAGGTCGCGACGATGGACAGGCTGGGAATTCTTGAGGCTGAAAGGCACGGAGTCCTGGGTTTGATTGGATCGCGATGGGACATGGACGGCGACATGCTGGTTCCGGATCTTCAGGGTCCGGGCCCGCGGGTTCTTGATTTCGCCCCGGTCATCAAATACGGAAGTTTCCCGCTTGCGGCCATTGTGAAGGACGTTCTTGCGCTTGGTGAAGAGGCGTTCGGCCTTCCGGTCGAGGTCGAGTTCGCCGCGAACATCACGCCCGGCCCCGAAGGCCGCCGCGAGTTCTTCGTGCTGCAGATAAGGCCCCTTGCCGTCAATCGGGTTTTTGTCGATGTGCCTGGGCGGACAAGGGATTCGGCCCCGCCGGAAGTCATCCTGCACACTTCCGGGGCTTTGGGAAACGGCCAGATTGAAGGCGTCACTGACGTCGTGCTGGTCGATGTGGAAAAATTCAGCACCACGGCGACCCTCGCCATAAAGGACGAGATTGCCCGAATCAACGCGGGGATGCGCGAATCGGGCCGCGAGTACCTGCTGGCGGGCCCCGGTCGGTGGGGATCAAGTGACCGATTCCTGGGGATTCCGGTCAAGTGGTCCGACATCAGCCAGGCGGTCGCGATAGTCGAGATGGATCTTCAGGATTTCAGGATTGAATCTTCCCAGGGGACGCATTTCTTCCACAACCTGGTCGCCAGGAATGCCGGGTACATGAAGGTTCTGTGGGGCAGGCACGACTGCTGGGTCGATATCGACGCGGTAATGAAATGGGAAGTGGTCGAAAGAACGGCGCACTGCATCCACGCAAGGGCTCCGGCACCCTTGACGATCAGGATGGACGGCAGGAGCGGCAGGGCCGAAGTCACGGTCGGGGAACCGCCGCCGACCGATGTTTTTTGAAGTGGAAGTAAAACGGTATTCCCGGAAGGACGAGCAATGTTCCCATCAGAGCGTTGCGCGTGTTGGCCGCGACCGAAAATATGAGATAGGCCACTGAAAACACGATGAAGATCGTCGGAAGCCATGGATATCCTGGTGTCTTGAATGGTCTTGGCGTGTCTGGAAAACGGCGCCGCGCGACAAGCACGGCAACAGCAAGAAGCGCGTAGAATCCCCACGAAACGAAGATGAGCATGTCGGTTATCTGGTCGAAAGTTCCGGAAAAGACCAGCAGTGACGACCAGATGCCCTGGACGATCAGGGCCACGTGCGGCGTCTGCCTCCGTGGGTGGACATCGGCAAGTCTTTCGTGGAAAAGCCCGTCGCGGGCCATGGCGTAATAGACCCTGGCCGAGGAGAGCGCGGTTCCGTTGATGGTGCCGAAGGTCGAAAGGCACACCGCGGCCGCAACCAGGGCGCCGGCAAGCGGAAGTACCCGGCCCAGGGCGTCGGAAGCGACAAGGGTGGAATTCCTGATTTCATCGACGGTAAGAAGGTGGAAGTACGCGGAATTCACCAGAAGGTAGATGATGCAGACAACCGCCATGCCGGCCACCAGTGCAATCGGCATGTTCCTTTCGGGGCGCTTTACCTCGGCCGCCACGTAGGTCGCGCAGATCCATGCGTCGTATGCCCAGAACGCGCCTGAAAGGGCAATGGCGAACCCGCCCGCCAGCATCGTGAAGGATGGTTCCACCGAGGTGGCCTGAAGGCCGTTCGCCTGCGGGAAGATTGGGCCGGAAACCGCCGACAGCAGGTGGCCTGCGCCAAAGGCCGCGACGCCGATGATTCCGAACATGATTGCAAATTTCAGGTACATGAACACGTTCTGGATGGCCGCGCCTGGTCGCACCCCGACTATGTTGACGACGGTAAGTCCGGTTATGCATGACACCGCGACCGCCTTGGTTCCCAGGTCGCGCAGCGGGTAAATGTCGATGACCCCGAAAAGGTTGACCCCCCAGGCGGCGAGTTCCGGCGGGACATCCCCCCATCCCCCGAAAAATCGCAGGTATTCGGCAAATACATAGGCGATCGAAGCAATCGACCCGGTCTGAATCACAGAAAGCGTTGACCAGCCGTAAAGGAACCCCCAGAAAGGTCCCAGGGCGCGTCGCAGGTGTGCGTAAAGGCCCCCGGCATCTGGCCAGGCGGCTGTAAGTTCGGCCGCGCAGAGGGCCCCGATCAGGGAAACGACGCCGGCCAGTACCCACACCAGCAGAACCAGGGTTGGCGACGGAAGGGCGTCCGTCATCGAAGAGCATTTCTTGAAGATTCCGGAACCGATTACCGAGCCGATGACGATGGCGGTCGCGGTCGTAAGCGAAAGGGTGCGCGGAAGTTCCCTTGTTGCCATGCCTTCAAGCCCCCCTGGCACCGCTGGCCATCAAGTCCGCACCGCCGCGTCCCGCCTTAATCAAGCAGGATGATTCCGCCGTTGATCACCCGTTTCACTTCAGAAATGCCAAGGCCGCAATAATGCGGGATCACACGGGTCGCGCCAAGTTTCTGTTCCGGAAGGATTGTCTCATTGTCGATCAGTATCGACTTGATTCCAGCCGCCTTTGCCGCCTGGAGGCCGGAGTCGGCATCCTCGAATACCAGGCAGCTTCGGGGTGGGCATTCAAGCCTTGCGGCCGCCGTCAGGAATATCTCGGGATCCGGTTTGTGGGCGGTTACGTCGTCGCCGGAAAGCACGGCGTCGAAAAGGCCGGCAAGTCCGGTCGTTTCCAGGACAAGTTTGACATACGGGCCGGGCGACGAGGATGCCACCGCCATGCGGAATGGCTCGGCACGCAGCATCTCGCAGAATTCCATGGCGCCGGGGATCAGCATCACGCCTTCTTCGCGCACCAGCCCGGCCACGATTTCCATGCGCTTTTCGACCAGGAATTCGGGACTCCACGGGAGTTCGAACCGTTCGCAGTAAAACCGCATGTTTCGGATTGCGGAACGTCCCGGAATCGCGGCTTTTTCCTGTGGGGTCAGTTCGGAAAGGGATCGCCCGGCCTTTTTCAGAATAAAGCCGGTGGCGCGCTGGTAAAGGACTTCCGAAGCCACCAGCGTGCCGTCCAGATCGAATATGGCACCATATCTGGGCGTGTTCATGTCCGGCATGATAATCGCGGCGGCAAGGTGGCGTCAAACGTTAAAGATTTCAGGCTTCATGCGCCCGCACGGCCTTTTCCAGTCCTCGTTCGGGACTCCGACCACGATTACCGAGTGCAACCGTTCGCCGGGAAGCACGCGCAAGGCATCCCTGATGGCCCGGTCGTGCCTGACAGCTTCAACAAGCATCCCAATCAGGCATGTTCCATAACCCATTGAGTGCGCGGCCAGGAGTATGTTCTGGGATGCAAGCAGCGCGTCCTCGGCCGGACAACTCGCGCCCGGTTTCGATGAAATCGTTATGGCGGCCGGTGCGCCGTGAAACAGGGACTCCCTGCCGCCGGCCTTGAATTCCCGGATCGATTCCTCGACGGCCTGGGCGTAAAGCCGGTGGTATTCACGAAGCTGCGGAACGAACAGGCGGACGAGTGGGTTTGCGGCCAGGCGGTTTGTGCGCGAAAAGAAATCCATCGTCAGGCGGGCAATCTTCAGCATGCCTTCGCGGTCGGGGATAATCCCGAATTTCCACAACTGGCAGTTGGTTCCCGACGGCGCCAGGCATCCGACCTTGACAAGGTCGTGCAGCACGTCCATCGGAACCGGCGTGTCCATATAGTTCCGCGTTGATCGGCGCGAAGCCATCAGGGAGACAAGTTCCGGGGTGGCGCCGCCCCCGAATGGGACGAAGCCGGGCGTCATCGTGAAAGTCTTGAAGCTGTGCGTTTCCGGATCGAGCGCGCCGACCCTGGCGGCCCCGGTCGGGCATATCGCCTGGCAGTGGCCGCAGTTCAGGGACATCCGGCCGGTGACGACCGCCTTGCCTTCGATCAGGCTGATCGTGTCCTGGGGACATACCTTGATGCACCGTCCGCAGCCGATGCAGAGTTCATGGTCAATTGTCGTTGTAACCTGCATTCCCATTGTCTTCTCCGGAAGGAGGCCCGGAGGATTATACATTGGCGCGGTGTGTCGAGACAGCGGTTCGATCAGGGCTGTGTGTTGTCACGCGGGACTTCGGGGCAAAACCGTTTCAGACTGAAGGATCGGCAGGGTCTTCCGGGGACGGTTCGGGGCCCTCCTCGACCGCTTCATCGGCCGTTTCCGATTCTGGTACCGGGTCTTTCGGGAAGTCCCTTTTTGCTTTCGGCTTGTGGTGGTATCCGATTCCGAACGTGAATACGTCGATTGAATTGGTGAATTCGCCGTTGTTGACCACGTACCCGGGCCTGGTGACCGACTTCGTGCCGTCCTCGGACGCCACCGTGTCGATTACCTGCTGGGTAATCCCGCCGTTCGTGACGTTTCTGGGCATGTGGAACACATGGGCGTAAGAGAAGCCGATTTCGAATCCGCGGATTTCCGTCGAAAGGCCGAAGCCGATGCCGAAGCGTTCCCACGACGGCAGGTCAAGGTTGGTCCACGCTTCGGGCTGGGCGGCCGATTCGTACCAGAAACCGAGCCTTGCCGTCAGCCACTGGTCAATCGCGTTCCATTGACCGCCAAGGCGGACGCTGTGCGAATCGACGAAGTTTCTGGGAATCGACACATCCATCGCGCTCATGTCAACGCCGGGTCCCTTGAACTCCTTCATCATCTTCATTTCGAACGTTTCCAGGGCCGCCCAGTTTTCCCAGACGTAGTCGGCCTCGATGTCGAATATCTCGCGCCCGTTGTGATCCCATGCGTACCTGGCGCCAATCTGGACATGGGCCGGGTAGGTGAAGCTCAACCTGCCGGGGATGGTTGTCTGGTAATCCGAGAAAAGGGATTTATCCTTGACTCCCGAAATTCCGATGTTGCCGTTGGCGGAAACCTTGTACGGAACGACGCGGGCGTTGAACCCGATCTCGAATTTCTTCATGCCCTTGAACATCTGCAACGGGCGGACCCAGAAACCGGCCAGCATCGAGAAACTGCCCCAGTCGGACACATCGACGTCGGCCTGAATGTCCATCGAGTTCGAGATCGGCGTGTTCTGGTTGATGTAGGCCGCCGGCCCCATGATGGTCATCCTGTACTTAAGATATGGAACCATCACGTACTGGAAAGTGACCCCAAGTCCGAACCATTCCTTGTACTTCCACGCGGCCGCCAGATCCAGGTAAAGAACCGTGGTGTCCATCCCGCTGAAGAAGTATTTGTTCGAACTGTCGAATGCGCTTGACCAGGTTACCTTGCCGACGGCGGTCGGGCCGTGAAGGCCGATGCCGAAGCCCCAGTCCTTCAGGCCGAAGTCGCTGGTAATGAAGAAGGACGCCCCCAGCGGGAAAAGCTGGTCGGTGTTCCGTTCGGTCTCGAATTCGTGTGGGAATTTATCCGGCTGGGGATCCTTGATGGGGCCGTATATGATGGCGCCGGTTTCGGGATCCTTCGTGACCGTCTGGATGTAAGCGTCGGCCCGCTTGAATGAAGCCTGCATCAGCGACATGCTCAGGTTGACGATGACGTGGGTGCCGTCCATCAGGGCAAGCCTGGACGGGTTCCAGAATACGGCCGTCGGGTCGTCGGCGGCCACCGTGAAGGCCCCGCCGCGTCCGACGGCGTGAAGCCCCTGCGGACCGTATTCAAAGCCGCCGGCGCTTGCCGCGACCGGCAGTCCAAGGCCAAGGAGAAGCACGTAAAGGAAGTGTAAGGAACGAGTATTCATCCAGTCACCATTCATGTTGGGAGCCCCCCGGGACCGCCTGATTCTGGTGCATAAATTATCGCGCAATTTACGATTCGGCAACGTAACAGTCACCGACAGTTCGTTCAAGACGCGTTGCGTCAAATTCAGGCGCATTGCGTCAAAGTGCGCGAAAAAATAAGACTCCTTGTTACTGTGAAGCATCGTCGTATAATCTGCCTGTCAATCGGAGGTGTCTTGATGAATAAGTTCGCATTCATACCAGTGGTGGCCCTGTTGTTCCTGGTCGGTTGTCCCGGCGGAAATGGAAACGATGAAGACGTGAAGGATCAGGACGTGCATTATGACGTCGCGCCAAATGACGCGGCGCATGAGGTCGCGCCCCTTGACCAGGGCGGAAACGCCGATGTCGCGGCAAGCGGTTGCCTGGCATGCCTGGCCCCCGGCCAGACCTTCCTGTTCAGAACCCTTGACGTGACCGAGCCGGCCACTCCGATGGAGTTGCCAAACCTGCTCAACACGATCTGGGCGCCGGACATCCTTGAATACCGCCTGAACATCATGATGAAGGTCGAGGAAGTCCTGCCGCAGCAGGACGGAACCCTGAAGATGAGGGCGTCGGCCGGTTCGGCCTGGCACAATCTGTCTTTCGAGGACGTCAGGACGCTGGGCAACACGCTGGTTCCCGACAACTTCCACTTCACGGTGCCGGAACTGGTTAAGGACATCTGGTTCAGCATTGATGCAAACTGCGATTTCATCACGTTGAACGATCCGATAAGCGGCGACATGCCCGGAATCAACTTCAGGCCGGGAACGGTCGAGAAGTATCTGCTTTGTTCCGCCGGGAACGAGGCGATCGACCTTCCGCCCCACACGGTTCCGATCCGCGGGCTGTACGCGACCGGTCATTTCAATTCCGACTGCACGAAGATCGAGGATGCCAACCTTTCCGGTTGCATCGCGAAGGACGCGGCTTGCGAACTGTGCAACATGGTCACAGCTCCGGACTATGACCTGTGGGAATCGACCTCGCCCGATCCGTCCGTCGAGGCTGTTCCGTGCGACGCTTCATACTGCAAGCACCACTGCGGCAAGAATCCCTGGACCAATTTCGGTGGATTCGTCCTTGGTGTCGGCGTCCCCCTGAATTGTGATCTTGACGGCGACACGGTCAACGAGGGCTTCCGTCTGACCGCCGGTTTCTGGGCCCAGGGCGTAACTTACGCCGAACCGCTGTGATGTGCTGACCTCGCCTGTTTCCCGCCGTATAATCCTGCAAGATCATTCTATCGGTGATTTGATGAAGGCTGCCCCGTTCATTATTGGATTTTCCATGTCAATGGCATGTTCCGTTGCCATCGCGCAGGAACTCGAAACTCTCATGGTGCCGGTTGACGCGGAAACCGGGCTTGCGACGGACGTCTGGCTGCCGGCGCTTGAATACCCGGAAGCTGGGTGGCCGGTAATCCTGCGCCGGACACCATACGGGCGATCAATGGCCCGGGACGACGTGTCGGGCTTTTCTTCAATGGGTTTCGTGTTCGTATCCCAGGACGTCCGCGGGCGCGGAGACAGCGATGGCCATTTCCTGCCTTTCCTGGTCGATGCGGCGGATGGGCGGGCCACGATCGAGTGGGCCGCATCCCAGCCGTGGTCGAACGGTCGCGTCGTGCTGTGGGGCGGGTCGGCCGAAGGGGTCGTGCAGTTGCTTGCCGCTGGCGAAGGGCCGGTCGGACTGGCCGGCGCGATTCCCGTGATGGCGACCGACGACGTCTGGGAAGGCATGATGGCCGGGGGTGTCTGGCGAAAGGAATTGACCGGGGCATGGCTTGCGGGAATGGACGCGGACGATGTCGCCGCGGAATGGCGCGCCAACGTCGCACCTGGTGAATACTGGGATCGGGGCCGGTTGACGGCTGCCGAAATGGCAAGGATCGATGTTCCCATGTTCATCATCGGCGGTTTCTTCGATATCTTCGCGCACCGCCAGCCCGGGATGCACCGGGAACTTGTTGCGAACGTATCTTCAGACGCGAAAGGCGATCAGTTTCTGGTCTATGGCCCGTGGACGCACGGAGCCTTCAATTTCAAGGATGACGAGCCGGTCACCCAGGGCCAGGTCGAATTCACCCGTGGCGCCTCATATGACCTGTTCTGGTTCGAACTTATGGATTTTCTTGAGTGGACTCTTCGGGACGGGGATCGTCCTTCCTGGGCGCCGGTGCGCTATTTCCTTACAAGGCTTTCCGATGACGGTGTTCATGCAACGGGAACGTTCAGGACGCTGGACGTTTGGCCGCCGGAAGGTCGGCCTGCCATCCTGGCGATCTGCGCAGATGGCCGACTGGCCGCGGACGGTTGCGAAGAGCCGGCGGGCTGGAGAGGCATCCCGGTTGATCCATCGAGTCCGGTTCCGTCGGTCGGCGGCAACAACCTTACGACCGCAGCGGGAATTTTTGACCAGTCCCTGGTCGATTCCAGGCCGGACGTCATGTTTTTCCAGACCGCCCCGGTTGAATCCGACATCAGGATTCAGGGCGATTTTTTCGCCAGGTTGACTGTCATGTTTTCCGGTACCGATGGCGACGTCATCGTCAGGCTTTCGCAGGTGACGCCAGCCGGCAAGGTCATGCTGCTTGCAGACGGGGCGGTGCGCGGCAGTTTCATTGCCGATCGCCTTCACCCCGCCGCTGTCGAGCCGGGAAGTCCAATTGATGTGTCCATACCCTTGAGCCCGGTGGCGATTGAACTTCCGGCGGGGCATTCGCTGCGCCTGTCGATTGCCGGCACCAGTGCGCCCAGGTATGAACCGAATCCCGGCGCGTTCGGTGCTTCAGGTGCCGCGTTTGAGCCCGCTGAAAGCACCCTTTCGGTCCTGACCGTGGAAAGCCACCTTGCGCTTTCCGTAACTTCCGGCGATGCCTGGCAGGTGGTCGAGGAAGGCCATGATGCATGTTCTTGTGGCGAGGTTGAGAACGGGCGGGATTTGATTGAACCTCCCGAATGCCCGGAAACCGGCGATGTTCAATGCGGGTGCGATTCGGGCGAACCGGCGTCATGTCCCGAATGCGGGCAAACCGCCTGCCAGGGGTGTTCGATTGCCGGTCGGCCCGTTGCGCCGGGTTCAGTGCTTCTTCTTATGGTCTTCTGTGTCGCGTCAGTCGCAGCCTGCCGGTTCAGGGGCCGCCGCCGCTTCTGAATACATCTTTCTGAATGCCAGGAAATAGATCACCGGGATGACGTACAGCGTAAGAACGGTTGAAACGGCAAGTCCGCCGATCATGGCCCAGGCGATTCCTTCCCACAGGGCCCCGCCGAACAGGGCAAGCGGCATAAGCCCGCCAACGGTCGTCCCCGCGGTCAGTACGATTGGCCTGAAGCGCCCGATTCCCGCCGCAATGATAGATTCGTCGAACCGGTGGCCTTCAGAGACCCATTTATCGACGAATTCGACCCAGACGACGGCGTTCTTGATGACCATGCCAGCCAGCGAGACGATTCCAAGGAACTCCATGAAACCAAGGCTGTACCCGCTGGAAAGAAGGCCAAGCATGGCGCCGATGATTGCCAGCGGTACGCTTGCCAGTATGACCAGTGCCTTCCGGATGGACTTGAACTGGATCGTCAGCATGAACATAAGGGCGAAGATGATGATCACGAAGATTACGATAAGTTGGTCGAACGCCGCGTTACGCTCCTTTTCCTCGCCTTCGGATCCGATCCTGTACCCGGCAGGAAGTTCGATTGCCTGAATCTTCGGCCAGGCCACCTCCATCACTTCGGAGGCAAGGGCGCCGTTCACGCCGGCCAGGACGGTCACGACGCGCTTGTTGTCGCGCCTGTGAATCACCCCGGTATCCCATGAAGGCTCGATCGACGCGATTGCCGAAAGCGGAACCTTCGCGCCGGTCGTCATCGAAGTGACCCGCAGTTCATCGAGCGTCCTGTTTTCCCTGCGGGCTGCCTCGTTCGACCGAAGGGCAACCTGGATCTTTTCTTCGTGGCTGCGAATCTCGGTGACTGGCAGGCCTTCGTGCGCGGTCAGCAGCGCCAGCGCGACTTCCGTGTTGGAAATGCCCGCCATGATTGCCGCTTCAGTATCGACGTTGACCTTAAGGCTCTGGATTTCAGTGCCAAGGTCGTCGCGGATCATGTCCGTTCCGGGCGTTTCCTTAAGAATGCGCTGCACTTCAATGCTTATCGACCGCATCACATCGATGTCCGGACCTTCGATCTTAATCGCGATCGGAGCTTCGACGGGAATGGCCAGGAGCAGGTTCGACGGCGCTACCCGTGCTTCCGCAATCGTCGTCCTGAATTCGTTGCGAAGCCGTTCGACCATCGGCCGCGTAACTTCCTTGGCCCTGGTGTTCACGATGATGCGACCGTAGTTCGGCGCGTTGAATTCCGGCCAGACGGCGATCTGGAAGCGCGGGCCGCCTTCCCCGATGAACGAGGCAAAGTTGACGATGTCCGGTTCGGTTGAAAGACGTTCTTCGACCTGTCGGACAACAGTGGCCGTCTTCTCGATGCCGGCGCCTTCCGGCAGCTTTACGTCGATAATGAACTGGTCGCGATCCCATTCCGGGAAGAACGACATGCCGACGACCGGCACCAGAAGCAGGGCCCCTGCAAGCATCGCCGCGGTGATGCCGACGACAGCCCACCTCATTTTCAAACCAAAGCGAAGCGCACCTGAATACATCCGCACGACCCGCCCGGACTTGCGCTTTTCCTCGCTGATCGGTTTAACCCTGACGAATGCCCGGGCCAGGATCGGGATGATCGTGACCGCGATTACCCACGAGAACAGCATGGATATCGTGATGATGAAAGGCAGCGACCTGACGTAGGCCCCGATTTCGGCCTTCAGCAGCAGCAGCGGCACGAAGGCGAAGATTGTTGCCAACGTCCCGGTCAGTGCCGGCCCCTGCAGTTCCTGGGTGGCCTGGCACGCGGCTTCGTCGGCCGGCACGCCCCGTTCCATGTACGAATAGATGTTGTCGATGATGATAATCGAATTATCGACAAGCATTCCTATCGCCACGATGAACGAAGCGATGCTCATCATTTCCAGGTCGATATTGAACACCGGCATAAGGGCGATCGTCGAAAGGATGCACAGCGGCAGGCTGATCGCGACGATCATCGTCGAACGGATACCCATCAGAAGCAGCATCACCAGGATCACTATGGCGATGCCCTCGATCAGGTTGTCCATGAACATCCCGATGAAGTCATCGACTTCCCTTGGCTGGTCGTGCAGAAGCTCAAGCGTGATGTGATCCGGCAGGGAATGGCGAAACTTCTCGACCACGGCCCTGACGTCCTTTCCCATCTGGACCACGTTGAAACCATCGGCCATTCTGATGTCAAGGCCGATGCTTTTTTCTCCCAGTGTGGTCATCCACGAAACAGGTGGTTCCCGATACGCCTTCCTGACCGAAAAAACGTCCCTGACCTTCAGTGGAATGCCTGATTCGCGGGACACGTCGATTACGGCGTTTTCAATCTGCTCCACGGCCTTGAAAGCACCGGACGTGTCAAGGCGAAGGTCCTGTTCCTGGTACCGCACATAGCCGGCCGGCAGGTTCACATTGGTGAAATCAAGTATTTTCGCGGCGGTCAGCGGCGAGAAGTTGTAAAGACCGAAGCTCTCCATCGGCCCTTCGATATAGATGACCTCTTCCTGTTCTCCCAGAAGATTCACCTTGCTGACCGCGTCAACCGCCTTGATTTCGTTCTTCAGCCTGGTTGCCCACTCCTTCAGTTCCGAAGGTGATGCCGTTTCCGACCGAAGCGAATAAATCATCGAAGTGATGTCGCCAAGGTCGTCGATTACGGTCGGCCCGATTATGCCGGCCGGCAGGTTCGGCCCGGCCTCGTCAATCGCGTTGCGCAGCCGTTGCCATTGCACGTTCGCGTCTTCGTTGAAGTTGATGTTGACGATAATCAGGGAAATGTTTTCACGGGTTACCGACGACAGCTCGTTCAGGGTGCCCATCTTCTCGATTTCGTCTTCAAGCTTCGTCGTCACCATGCGTTCGACATCTTCCGCGCCCTTGCCCGGCCAGATGGTGAAGACGATCGCGTACGAAATCTTGATTTCCGGGTCTTCACGCCGGCTGATGGTTCGGTACGTGAAGATGCCCCAGGCCGCCATCGTGACCAGCAGCATCCAGACGATGACCCTGTTCTTCAGCGAGAATCGGGCGATGTTCATAGGACCTTCACCTTGTCCCCGGGCGTGACGAACGCCTGGCCTTCCAGGATCACCCTGTCACCGACCGAAAGTCCTTCATCGATCTTCATCTGATCGCCGAACAATTCGCCTGTCGTGACCGCGCGTTCGACGACGACGTCACCTTCACCGACGGTGAAGACGACGTGCCGTCCTTCATGATTTCTTTTTATCGCGCGCAGCGGCACGAAGATACCCTCTGAGCGGCGCACTTCCAATTCGACCCTTGCCAGCATGCCGGGGCGGATCCTCTCGTCGGCGTTGTCGGCCGCGACGGTGACCTCGTACATCCTTGTGGTGACGTCCGGGATAAGCGCCACGTGATAGACGGTACCTTCAACGGTTCCTTCGATTCCATCCATGGCCAGTGACACCGCCGCACCGACTGTGAAAAGTTCGAGTTCCTTCTGGGTGACCCCGAATTTTACTTTCATCCTGGAAATGTCGATGACTATCGCTGCCGGCATTCCCGGGCCGATGACCTGGCCGACCGCCGTTCCCCGGTTGATCACGACGCCGTCGATAGGGGCCTTCAGCCTGGTATATGAAACCTGGCGTTCGGCCTGCTTCTGCTGCGTGACAGCCGCCTTGTACATGCCCTCGACTTCGTCGAGCTTCGCCTTCGGGATTGCCTCATCCCGCACAAGTCCAAGCACGCGTTCGTAATTCGGCTTGATTGCCTCGACCTGGGTTTCCGTCAGATCCTTGACAAGCTGGTAATCCTCGGGGGCGATAGTGGCCAGAAGGTCGCCCTTCCTGACGTGATCGCCTTCCTTCACCTTGATTGACGTCACGCGACCGCCGATCAGGAATCCGACCCCGGCGGCATCCCAGGGATACGTGTATCCCGAAAAACGCTTGACGGTCTTTTGCTGGCCCGCCACCACGTTCATGACGCGAACCGCCACCGGTGGCAAGGTCACCTGGCCCCCGGCGTCATCCTTGCAGCCGGCAAGGTGCACAGTGCCCGCAAGAATTATGACAGCAGCAGTCACGAAACCGACATATTCAAACTTCTTCATAGGTTGACCTGCAAAGGATTGGCACCGGTCTGCCGCCTGAAAGCCCGATCGGGCCCGTCACACGCGGCCGCGAATCGATTATAAACCGTCATGGAACGTTTCGAAACCCCGGGGAATGGACATCGGAATGGCGCGCAGTGCGCCGTCCTTTGTGGCGCGTCGCGTCAAAAGTTTTGAAGAAACAAGACATTTCCGCGTATTGACTAAAAAAATCCAGGTTCGTATCCTACTCCGTAACCCTTGGGGATTTAACCATGAACCTTGCTTCGCGTTCATTGATTCTGTCGGCTGTCCTGTCGCTCGTGATCGTCACCGCGTGCAAGGACTCGGATCCGGATACGGACAACGGTTTTAACGTGCCCGACTCGGGCGACTGGTACGACACCACAGGCGGCGATACAAGCGGCTCGGATACCGGCGAGCGGGACGGATTCGCACCTGACATTGCCGGCCAGGATCTTGTTGGGATGGATCTTGTCGGGGTTGACCTGAACGGCCATGACACCAAGCCGATCGATGTAATGTCAACGATCGACACGACGTACTGGGACACCCAGGAATATGGCGACGGTTACGCCGAACTGGATCTTGCGCGCGAGGATCTGATGCATTACGACCTGGGGCCGGAGGACGAGGGATCCCGTCCAGACTATGGCGCCTGTGGCGAGCCGGGCAACTGCAATCCGTGCGGATACGGGTCGGTGACCGGAATGACCTGCGCCGTCGGAACCAACGTCGGCCTTCCGTACGCCCACGTCTGGATTGAGACGACCGACTGCGCCGGCAACCCGATAAAGATCGAGGATTATTCCGACTACCAGGGTTACTACGTGCTGGACAACGTCCCGTGTGGAACCCAGACCATTCACATGGAAAAGGGTAATTTCAAGCACACGTTCTCGCGCTGGATCGACAAGTGCGTGACGACCGACGTCACTTCGAAGGACGGTTGCTTCCCGGGCCAGCCCGCCCGAATCGCCGTTGTTACCGGCAAGTGGGACGTCATCGAAAAGACCTTGATCAAGCTGCGTTTCCAGCACAAGCAGTTCGACGGCCTGATGGATGGTCCGGACGCGGCCATGCCCCAGGGCGGCCTGCTCCTTACCGGCCGCGAGGCGAACACGAATACCGGCGTGAAGAACCTTACCCTGATCGACGATTTCGACATGGTGTTCATCGATTGCGGCGATTCGCCGGACTACATCATGCAGAAGGACGGCAACAAGGTCATGGAAACCTTGAGGGCGTTCGTCGCCAAGGGCGGCTCGGTTTATGCGTCCGACTACGCCTCGGTTTATGTCACCCAGACCTGGCCTTCCTCAACCTCCGGACTGACCTTCCCCCGCGATTTTCCTGGGACGGCTGGTACGACCCCGCGTCAGGTCACGGCGGATCTCCCGGATCCCGAACTTGCCGCATACATGCAGAAGCCCAACGCTATCGTTGAGTACCGCCTGGGACCACTCACGTCGATAGTTGGAACGCCGCCTGCCGGCACCAAGGTTCACGTTCGCGGGCCGAATTCCTCGCACGCCAACCAGATGGAACCTTTCATGATTTCCTGGGAGCCGGACGGCGAGGCCGGCGGCCGCGTCATCATTACCAATTTCCACAATGAAGAGCAGCTTTCGACGGGCGACATGGCCTGGGTTCTTCAGTACGTCGTCTTCCTGATGTAGATTCCGAAGCAAGTTCCCGAATCAATTGCAGTAGCAGGAAGAAATCAGGAAAAACGTCATCTTGCTGTAATCGGGAGACCGGTTTGCGCGGGCAAAAAAAAGGCACCCCCGTTCGGAGATGCCTGGAAGCGTCATTTGTTTTGACGCACTGGTGAGCCCAGAAGGAATCGAACCTTCAACCTCCGGATTAAGAGTCCGCTGACGCCACATCGTAACATACCGAAAAGCAAGCATAATTAACGATGTATTGACAGCGTTGTACGACGGCTGCACAATGTACCTGTTTTTGATGGCTTCCGGTTTCATGGGGTGAATCATGGCGAAGAAGGGCAACGGCGGCAGTAAGTACGTCGGAATATCGAAGCGTGGCGACAAGTGGACAATGCGGGTCCGACTGGGTTCGGATGATTTTCACGAAACCTTTTCCAGTGAAGAACTGGCGTTTAAGCGCCGCTGCGCCCTGATTGCCGACTTTGAACGGCAGCGGGCCGGCCTGGCGCCGGAACGTCGATTGACCCTGGCCGACTTCGCGCCAAAGTACATGGACTGGTTCAACGCGCACCGGAAGTCCGGCGACCGCCACGAAGTAAGCCTGATGGCGCTGCTGCCGGTGTTCGGTAAGTACCGGATGCGCGATATCACCCGGTCCCTGGTTGACAAGTACATGCAGGACCGTCTGAAAGAAGAGCGCCGTTCAAGCCGGGAAGCGCGCCGCGCATTCGAAGAAAAGAAGTCCGCCGGCAGGCTGCCGCCAGACGCGAAACCGCCGGCACCCGTGACGGTGTCACCCGCAACGGTGAACCGGGAGTTGTTTTGCTTGAGCGCGCTTTTGTCATACGCGGTCCAAGTCGGTGAACTGAACGCGAATCCGATCGCCGGAATCCAGCCGTTGCCCGAAGGTGAACCCCGCGACGTGGACATATCCGCCGAAGAAGAAGCCCGGCTGATTCAGAACATGGCGCCTTGGGCGCGGCCGGTGTACTTCATGGCGACCCTAACCGGCCTTCGCCTCGGTGAACTGCTGAACCTTCGCTGGCGGGATGTCAGCTTCGACACGCACCGCCTGATTGTCACGAAGAGCAAGAGCGGCCGGTCCCGAAGGGTTGTCATGCCGGACGCCCTGGAACAGGCTTTGATTCCATGCCAGGGTGAACCGGCCGCCTTTGTCGTCGATGATATTGTCTCGATGGTTGTCACCGGGAAGGGCCGCAAGGGCGACCCCGAAGGCGTTCGGCGCGGTGTCCCGAAGAAGGGTAAACGCAAGCCGGAAAACACCGCCGACGCTGACACCCCGCACGTTAGACCGCAGTCGGTGTCGCACGCTTTCAAACGGGCCGCCACTGCGATCGGCCGTGCTGACCTTCGCTGGCATGACACACGGCACTTCTACGCCACGCGCTTTCAATGCACTGGCGCCACCGGGATCGAGTTAATGAAGACCCTTGGACACGCCACGGTGACGCAGTCCGGCGCATACACACACATCGTTGCTGAGCGGCAACGCCAGCTTGCAAACGCGTTGCCGGTTCCGTCGATTCCCGGCTTGACACCAGGACCCGTCATCGTGGAGGCAGAAATGCCGGCCCCGATCGCGGAATCGCAAAGTCCGGAGGTGAAGTGATGGCGATTGAAGAACGAATACCGTTCGGCAGGAATCCTGAAGCGCAACGCCGGTGGAACCTTTTGATTGAATGGTGGGAATATCAAACGACATATTCAATAGGACGACTTTCGGACAGTTTAAGCGATTGGGTTTTGCCACCATCAATAACGTCCATTCGCGCTTGGCCTGAGGGTGAAGATCCCATATCGCGTTGGGATGGACAAAGTCCCGAACTGACGAAACTGCT
>Ga0208459_1000293_pt1 | contig 59700 bp, 48 predicted proteins | sample AD_UKC087_MetaG_FD_184433 | JGI IMG/M metagenome (GOLD analysis project Ga0208459, IMG submission 184433) | Active sludge microbial communities of municipal wastewater-treating anaerobic digesters from USA - AD_UKC087_MetaG (SPAdes) (version 2) | ecosystem: Engineered > Bioreactor > Anaerobic >... | reverse complement strand
CGTAAAACTCGTCAAAACTGACCTTTTCTTTTCGGCTGACCGATAAAAGAGGACGAAAATAACTTATTAGCTCGAAATAATATAATCTGAAAATTTCTTCACTGCGATCCCGTAAAGCATCTCCTGCAATACTTTTGGAAGGGGCACAATCCATACCCAAACAATTGAGCTTGCCTGATAATGCTCGCATCCCGTCGCATACCTCACCCATTGAATCACAACGGGAGAATATCCCGAAAAGCATCACAATTAATTCATCCCACGAAAAAAAAGTCTTGTAGTAGCGATCTCTGCCATATTCTTTAACTAACAAATCGAACCGTTCGCGCGGCAGCATTTTTATTAACTGTTTGAAGATCGGCTGATCGACTAAATTTTTTGTTATATCTTTGCCCATGGTTGTTAATTTAGGTTTACTACACAAATTTACAACTGGGGATGAAACTTCGGTTTTGTCCTTTCTTCTTTTTATCCAATTTTTTTGTCGGTCAGTAGTGATATTTTTTAATAAATAGACCCGATTTTATATTGCAGATGGCCATAATTGCTCTTGAACCAAAATACGAAGGATACCTGATTTCGAAAAAAGCCGAGGAAGAGGGTTTGGTAGCCATTGGAGGCCATCTTTCGGTCAAATCGTTGTTGTGTGCATATTCATCCGGTATTTTCCCATGGTACGCAGAAGGGAAGCCCATTATGTGGTGGTCGCCCGATCCACGGACTATTCTTATTCCTGAAAAGTTTAAACCCTCACATAGTCTGCGACAATTAATCAAACAACGAAGATTTCGAATTACCTGCGATACGGCATTCAGAGAGGTTGTTCATCATTGTGGGATTGTACCTCGCAAGGGCCAGGACGGCACATGGATAACTCCTGAGGTTAAAAAAGCTTATCATAAACTACATAAGGCCGGATATGCACATTCTTTCGAGACCTGGTTGGGCGATCGCTTTGTGGGAGGTCTATACGGAGTTTCATTAGGAAGAGCCTTTTTCGGTGAATCCATGTTTTATCTCGAAAACAATGCATCAAAAGTAGCTATGTATTATCTGGTGGAATTTGCCAAATGTCATGGCTTCTTATTTATAGATGCCCAAATAGAAACCACTCATCTTTTAAACCTTGGGGCCGAAAATATACCGCGCAGAGAATTTCTCGCGGCTCTCCATCATGCTTTACAGTTCCCAACTTTGAAAGGGGAATGGAGAATTCCTGACGAAAAGTAATAACAACCCGGGTATCTTTGAAATCAACCAGACATTTGGCAGTTGATATATGGGTAAAAAATTCGACTCGATTAAATACAGGCCTATCTAATCCCTATTAGGATTGTATCTTTTCTAACTTTATCTTTATTTCCTGAATCTCTTCCGAGAAATTTTCCATGTGTTGGATTAATGTTTCTATTTCTGTTTCCGATTTTTGATTGATGTGGTAATCATGTTCGGCTCTGAGTTCTGAATGCCTTGCTTGCAGGTTTTGACCCACCATTATCAGAGGCATGAGAAGAATTTGAATCATATTCGAAATAAAAAGCCATAGTACGAATGCAGGATAAGGATCGAAGCGCAGATGAGGTGGGGAAAGAATATTCCATGAAAGCCAGAAAACTGTCCAGCAAAAAATAATCAAAAAAAATCCCATACTTCCTACATGGATGGTAATCCATAATGCAAGCTTATCAAGGACTGATAATTTTTCCCTGTATTGCTCATTGACATTATGAATCGGATGATACTGCCTTTTGATTTCCTCGAGAGATTTGATTTCGTGATATTTCATTTTCAATCATTTTTTAATGAAAACAATATTATAAAGATGTAACTCGTTTTTCGATAAAGGGAGAAAAGTGATTTAGGGCTATGAAATTATAACTTTTTCACGCTTTGCGAATATGCACCTTTAGAATTTTGATTAAAACCTTATTGACATTATAATATGCAGATAATCAAAATTTATTCATCAATCAAATAACAATCGACCATTGCGTTCCGGAATTCCCTTTACCTTTGAAGACAGAAATAGATAGTGATTTTTATTTTTTAAGCTATTATTAATCAGCAACATAATATTTTATGACGAAGAGAAGAATTTTAATCAGGGATTTAACCTTACGCGATGGACAACAGTCATTATTTGCTACGCGGATGACGCAAGAACAAATAGATGAGTTACTTCCGTTGTTCAAGGAAGCAGGTTTCTATGCCATGGAAGTATGGGGAGGTGCTGTTCCTGATTCAATTATGCGTTATTTGAAAGAAGATCCATGGGAGAGACTCGAAAAAATAAGTAAGGCGATCGGAAATTCTTCTAAGCTCACTGCTTTGTCGAGAGGAAGAAATCTCTTCGGTTATAATCCTTATCCCGATGAAGTCATTGAGGGATTTTTACGAAATGCTGTCGAATCGGGAATTCGAATCATGAGGGTTTTCGATGCCCTGAATGACACGAATAATATTGAATCATCCATTCGATTTTTAAAAAAATATGGTGCAACGATAGATGCCGCTCTATGTTATACGGTAGATCCCAAATTCTCGACACGTGCACGTGTTAAAGCTTTTTTACATGGCAAATCTTTACCCAATCGCATCTTTACCGACGATTATTTTGTCAACCTGGCCAGGGAACTCGAAGCTATGGGTGCCGACATGCTTACCATAAAAGATATGGCAGGCTTAATCACTCCTATGAGAACTTATCGTCTGATTAGCCGATTGAAATCGGAGCTTTCGATTCCAATTGACTTCCATACTCACTGTACACCGGGTTATGGCTTGGCTTCGTCTTTGATGTCACTTTTGGCCAATATCGATATTCTCGATACCTCGATTCTGAATTTTGCCGGAGGTCCAGGAGCCCCAGCCTTCGAAATCATCCAAATCTTCTGCAACAAATTAAACATAGAAACAGATTTGAATTTGAAAGTTATAGGTAATATCAACGAGAAACTCGGTGAAATCAGAAAATCGCTTTCGACTTACGATACTGCTCCTTATCTCCCTCGGCCTTTCCATATTGCTACCGATGATATCCCTCTCGAAATTCATAACCTTTTCGATAAAGCGATAGCGGCTGCCCAGAATAAAAATCAGGATGAGCTTCTCGAATCCTGCCATGCCATCGAAGATTATTTTCAACTACCTCCTCCCGACGAAAAAATTAGAGAAGCAGAAATTCCTGGCGGAATGTACACCAATATGTTATCGCAGTTAAAACAGGTAAGACTCGAAAATCTTTTACCACGTACACTCGAATTAATTCCCGAAGTTAGGTTGGATGCAGGGCTGCCCCCTCTGGTTACGCCTACCAGCCAAATTATCGGTTCGCAAGCCGTAAATTGCGCGCTCGACGAAACTAAAGGCCAACCTATGTACACAAACCGCTCATTGCAATTCGTCAATCTGGTGAAAGGCATTTATGGGAAAACGCCTTATCCAATAGATCCTGAATTCAGATATAAAATTGCCGGCGTTAGAGAAGAAACACCTTACGATTTTCGATTTTATAAAAAACAACCTAATCCCGTATTCGAAGAATATGGCGGAATAAAACTGGCAAATAATGAAAAGGAAGAATTATTACTAGAACTTTTTCCCAACGTAGCTGCCGATTTCCTGAAAAACCGGGTCGAACAAATTTATATGGCAAAAATTCATCAGATTGAAGAAGAGAAACATAGGAAATTAGAAGAAGAAAAAGCAGCTTACGAAAAATTAACTCCCGAAGAAAAGCGCCAAAGATTGCTTAATGGGTTATATAATTATAAATGGACTTCTTATCAGGATGATGAAGAAGAAGCTTTAGGCCACTCATAATTGAAATTTAAAAACATTGATCTTACAATGCTGAATTCGATTGGTTTTTTTAACTTGATTGAGTTGGCTTTCTATGTATTTCTGGAGGAAGATATAATCTCTGTTCCTCGTCCTGAATGTTGAGATACAATGATATAGATAATCAGTCTATTCGAAAGAGGCAAGAATTTCATCGGTGAGGCTCATATTGTGATATACATTCTGAACATCATCGTCTTCTTCGAAAAGGTCGATTACCCTCAATAATTTCTTAGCAGTTTCTGGATCAACTTCTATCGTCGAGACAGGGATGCGTTGTAATTGGGCATTTTCTGGGTCTATGTGAAGAGATTCGAGTTTTTTAATCATTGAGCCAAAATCTTCCATTGCTGTATTGATAGTCACGATCCCATTTTCTTCATCCACATCAATATCCTCGGCACCTGCGTCAATCACTTCGAGTTCGAATTCTTCCATATCTTTGATTTGAGATATTGGGATGGTGAAGATTCCTTTCCGTTCAAAAATATGAGCCAGAGAACCATTGACGCCAAGACTACCACCAAATTTATTGAAAATGCTACGAATGTTCGATACCGTGCGCTGAACATTATCGGTAGTGCATTCTATGAAAACAGCAACGCCGCTGATGTAACCTTCGTAAGTGGTTTCCTGAAAATTGGCGGCATCCTTATCGGAACCTTTGTTGATGGCTCTTAGTATATTTTCTTTTGGCATGCTAACGCCCTTAGCATTAGCAATAGCAAGACGAAGCCGTGGATTCGATTCGGGATCAGGGCCATTTTCTTTGACAGCTACTGTGATTTCCTTGATGATCTTTGAAAACATTTTCGAGCGTTTCGTATCGAGCGCTCCTTTCTTTCTCTTAATCGTTGACCATTTATTATGACCTGACATAAAATGAGTTATTAAAATGTTTTGAACGGAAAAATGGGATTCAAAATTACAAAAAAAATGGGTCGAGACTCATAAAGGCATTTATGAAATGGAGGAATTTATATTTTATATGTCTGTCTCCGTTTATGGGGCAGACGTATAAAGTTTGCCCTTTTTTAAATAATGGACTGCATACAATAAATTTGGCGTACAGTGTGCATTCAGCATCTATTTATCCTTGTTCTCTTCTGGCACTTTTTGCTTCAATACAGCAAAATAGCAAAGATATATATCTGCCCTGTCTTTACTTGAAAGTTCGGAAGGAGGATTTCTCTGGTTGGCAAACTGCTTTTCGCTGACAATTGAACATACCAAAAATAGTCTTCCTGCCCGAAAAGGTTGGAGCTCTATAACCGATTTTGGATGATTATCAATGAGCCATCTTATAATTTTCCATATTCAAATTCCCTGGTTTGGGCTGTAGTAGAGGGGGGATTAATACATTATTGCTCATTCTTGTCTTGTTTTGTTAATTGAAGCTAAGTCGATATTCCATGATTTTAAAATCTGAATGAATATTACTGTATCATATAAAGATAAAAGATCGCAGATCCGAAATTTTCATCATGATATTGTATGGTAAAGTCTAAAGTCGAAATGAGCGCCGGGCTTTGCCCAGCGCTCATAAACATTCAACATTTCAAACTCAGCTTAAAAATAACTCCAAATCCTCATCAACAGTCCCTATTGGGCTTATTCCAAAATTATCTACCAATACCTTAGCTATATTCGGTGATAAAAATGCCGGCAAGGTCGGTCCAAGATGAATGTTCTTCACTCCAAGTGAAAGTAATGCCAGAAGAACAATTACGGCCTTTTGTTCATACCATGCAATATTATAAGCTATAGGAAGCTGGTTAATATCTTCCAATCCAAAAATTTCCTTCAACTTGAGGGCAATCATGACCAAGCTGTACGAATCATTACACTGTCCTGCATCGAGCATTCGTGGAATTCCGTTTATATCCCCAAGAGACAGTTTGTTGTAGCGATATTTAGCACAACCTGCCGTAAGTATTACTGTATCTTTGGGGAGTTTTTGGGCAAATTCTGTGTAATATTCCCTGCTCTTGAGCCTTCCATCGCATCCGGCCATGACAAAGAATTTTCTGATGGCACCAGATTTTACAGCTTCTACGATTTTATCGGCAAGTGCAAAAACCTGTTCATGAGCAAAACCTCCTGTAATTTCACCTTGTTCGATTTCAACGGGAGGTTTGCAATTTTTTGCATGTTCGATAATCTCACCGAAATCTTTGGGCTTCCCGGCTATACGATCAGGAATATGCTTGAAGCCCTGATGGCCAGCTGCACCAGTAGTATAAACCCGATTGGAATAAGTAGAAGTGGAACGTGGCGGTACTATGCAATTTGTGGTAAACAGAATAGGACCGTTGAAAGTTTCGAATTCTTCATTCTGTTTCCACCACGAACCGCCATAGTTGCCCACAAAATGCCTATATTTCTTGAATTCTGGATAATAATGTGCAGGCAGCATTTCGCTATGTGTATAGACATCGATACCTGTTCCTTCTGTCTGTGCAAGTAACTCTTCTATATCTTTCAGGTCGTGACCGCTGATGAGAATACCTGGATTTTTTCCAACACCAATGTTTACTTTCGTTATTTCGGGATTCCCATAACGAGTAGTATTTGCCCTATCGAGCAACGACATGGCCAAAACTCCATGCCTTCCACATTCTAAAATAAGAGAAGTGAGTTCATCTAAACTAAGATTGGGATTCAATGTAGCTTTCAATCCTTCTTCAAGAAAAGAAAACAGGGCTTCATCTTCAAATTCAAGATTCATTGCATGTTCAGTGTAGGCCGACATACCTTTTAAACCATATATCAACAGCTCATGCAATGAACGAATATCTGGATCCTCGGTTTTCAAAACGCCTACCTGTTTCGCAATAATCTCATATTTATCCTCTACAGCCAACCATGTGGCTGCATCATGATCGGAAAACTCGGGATGCAATCCCAATTCATTTGCACGAACCTTCAGTCTGTCACGAATTTGCAATCCTTTTGTAATGCGCTCACGTATGGCATCAGCATCAAAATTGGCATTAGTAATCGTAACAAACATTCCTTCGACCAAAAAGCGATTGGGAAGGTTCTTTTCTCCCGCTCTACGTAAGGCAGAACTATAAATCGCTATGCCCTTCAATACAAATAACAAAAGATCTTGAAGATTAGCAACTTGAGGCGTTTTGCCACAAATTCCTTTTACTGTACATCCTACCCCTTTGGTAGCTTCCTGACATTGAAAACAAAACATCTCAGGTCTGGAATTCGATAGATGGTTTCCTTCGGTTTCTTCTAACCGTAAATAATGAATAAAACTCATAGCATTAAAGTTTGAAGTTAAAATAATTGAACGATTAAGTTTATAAACGTTTATACATAAGATCAATCAAAAGAATCAACGCTCAATCATGGTTAAAAGCATTTTGAATCTATCGGGTGCATTCACTGCATGTGCGATTCCAGCGGGCATGATAATAGAATCGCCAGCTTTTAGCATAAAAGATTTTCCATTGATAATGATCTCAGCTTCCCCTTCGATAACCTGCACAAGGGCATCGAAAGGCGCCGAATGCTCACTCAAGCGCTGACCCTGGTCGAACGCAAACAAGGTAATCGTTCCCGATGATTTGTCAATCACCACTTTACTCACGATTCCTTCTTTTGAATACTCTACTTTTTGGGTAAATTGCATGATTTCACCAGCAGAAAATAACGTGTTTCCCATTTTTGTTATAATTAATTGTTATTTAATTGATTATAATACAACTTTCTTTCTTTTTCATTCTGAGAAAATTTTCCTAAAATTGAAAAATTTGATTTCAATCCATTGCTTAATAACGTGTTATAAATTTTTTTATATTTATAATAATTCGGTATTTCAATACGCAAATATATAAAATATTCAATTACCAAACGATTTTGAAAATTTATTTAGAAAAATTAAACTTCGTGATTTAAAGAAAGTCCGATAGTTTTTTCCGAGCGAAATAATCTTTGATTAAATAAGTTGCTTCGTGAATAGTACCTTCCATAAGACAGCTTCCCATGGGGCAAATTTTATTTCCCACAGGGCATTCCAAAAGTTCGATTGGTCCTTCTATACATTCGTAAATGTCGAGCAGTGAAATTTCATTGGCAGATTTGTTCAATACAAAGCCTCCCGAAGGCCCGCGGGCTGATTTCACAAATCCTCCCTTCACAAGGCGCTGCATGACTTTAGCCAGATGATTACGTGAAGAATGCATTCGCTGAGCCATAAGTTGAGCATTGATGGTATTGCCTGAACGTCCAATGATTACCATAGCATGTATTGCCAATGAGGCTGCTTCCGAAAGGGTGACAACTTTACTCATTCGAATGAAAAATGAAAATGAATGATAGTAATTCTGTACACAAATTTACACACAAGGGAGAAATTTTGAGTCAATTCTGCTTACGTAAGTATATATTTAATTGATTCACAGCAGTATAAATTTCTTAAAAAATGATATTAGATGGAAATCTTACTTCTGCATTTGAGAATCGGAAGCGGAGCACTTAAATGATTTATCTTGGAATAAGATTAAAAAGATGAGCCGAAACGATTTACGATGTCCTTTATCACGATAATTCATTTTAATCGTCTCAGATTCTCCTATTAAAAAGCTCAAAATTTTTTTATATTTATTATGAATCATTCAGATCATTTGTTTGGGTATTGGGTGTTTCTGATGGAACACAAAAGCAGTTTACCGGTATTGAGGAGGCACAACCGCCATAGGGAGGAAATTTCATTTTTCTAAGTTTTCCTCGGGATTTTGTGTAAGTTTGCAATGTATTTTTTGAACTATGAGAGACGATTTTGAAGAAGAGGATGATAGAGATGAATTGTCGGAGCTCTTAGATCGTTTTGAGAAGATGATGGAGGAGCAGGTGGAATATTTTTTTGATGCAGAAGATTTCGAGGACATCATCGACTATTATCTCGAACAGCATGATAGCCCGCGAGCCCAGGCAGCAATTGAGGCAGCTCAGCATCAGTATCCTTACAATAGCATATTCGAGCTGAAAAAAGCTCAACTTTTGGCTTCTACCAATCAGGAAGAGAAGGCGCTCAAAATTCTTTCACGATTGGAACGGATTTTTCCCAATAATTTCGAGATTCATTATACTCGCAGTTTTATTTATAGCAAATTAAGCCAGCACAAGCTAGCTATCAAAGAATTGAAAAAAGCCCTGAAACTTACTGACAATCCTTATGAAATATTAGTTACTTTAGCTTTCGAGCATGAAAAAATCTGGGAATATGAGGAAGCCATTCGACAGTTGGAAAAAGCGCTCGAATACGACTCGACCGAAGAAACCATCATCAATGAGCTGGCATCATTTTACGACATGGCTGAGAATCTTGATAAAGGCGTAAGTTATTTTCAAAAGTTCGTTGAGAAAAATCCATATAATGTTCCTGGCTGGTTCAATCTGGGAATTTTATACAATAAGCTGAGTCTGTATGAAAAAAGCATCGAGGCTTTTGATTTTGCCATTGCCATAGACCCCGAATATTCGCCTGCATATTTCAACAAGGGAAATGCTTATGCCAGTGCTAGCATGTATGAAAAGGCCATCGAAACTTACAGAGAAAGTTTACAACACGAGGCTCCTGATGCGAATGCCTATTGTTGTATAGGCGAATGTTATCAAAAGCTCCAAAACTATGATGATGCGCTCTTTTATTTTAAATTGGCTACTAAACTCGATACCGAGACTTATTATGCCTGGTACGGAATAGCCTGTATTCATTATTTGCAGGGAAATTTAAAACCTGCATTGGTTTATGTACAAAAAGCCCTCCATTATTTCGAAGAGTTCGAAAGAATAAAGTACCTCGAAGGGGATATTTTCATGGCGTTGGGAAAATATGACAAAGCTATTGATACATACAATCGGGTGGCAGCGAATATACCAAAAAATCATGATATCTGGTTTGACCTTGCTTCGGCCTTCGATGCCATCAATGATTCAGCTTCGGCCATTTCTGTTTTGAAGGAAGGTTGCTCTTATCATCACAATGAAAATATCGACCTGCTCTATTATTGTATTGAATACATCATCGAGCATGATTCTGTGGCTCATGCCCTCCCTTATATAAAAATAGCCTACCCGTTACAACCATCCATCATCGAAATCCTTTTCATGAAATTTCCCATGCTAAAGAACAATAAAGAATACTTGTCTTTCCTCAATTCCCTGTTTGATAAAGGCGATAATTCAATCTCTGAAAAAGACGATTCTTCACCTTCAATAAATTGAGATAATTACTTCCATGCGGCTCGATTCGTTCGAACGAAAATCTATTGGAAGTCTTTTCATAATACAATGGATAATGGATTTAGCCATATTTATGGATTGATAGGATATCCCCTCGAACACTCCTTCTCTCCGGCATATTTTCGCCAAATATTCGAAAAATCAGGGATGAATAATTGCGATTACCGCCTTTTCCCAGTTCGCGACATAGAATCCTTTTCATTCATTCTTAATGATATTCCTCATTTATATGGACTAAATGTTACCATACCCTATAAAGAGGCTATTATACCATGGTTGAATGAATTATCGCCCGAAGCCAAACTGATTGGAGCGGTAAATGTCATCAAGATAATTCATAAAGGAACTAAAATACAGACGATAGGGCATAATACAGATGCGGCGGCATTTATTCGAACACTTCTGCCACTGTTAAGAAGTCATCATAGTCAGGCAATGATATTTGGATGTGGAGGTGCCACAAAAGCTGTTGCATATAGCTTGAGTTTGCTAGGTATTCCATATATCATCGTATCGAGGGGGAAAAAGGGTCCGCATATCATTTCGTATGAAGAGCTCAGCATTTCATTGATTAATAAATATCCTGTTTTGATTAATTGTACACCTGTGGGGATGTTTTCTTACCCCGATGAAGCTCTCTCCATTCCTTTCGAAGGGATAGGTCCTCGTCATCTGGTATACGATTTGACCTACAATCCACCTTTGACTCAATTGCTGAAAATTGCTCAGCAAAGGGGTGCTACAACGGCAAATGGATTACAAATGTTGCACTATCAGGCAGATTTGTCGTGGGAATTTTGGAACGATCGGTGAAAAGATTAATTCACCCGAAGGACTTGACCTGGTTTAATGATATTTTTTGGTCGAATATTATTGAGCCTGCAAATTGCAGCTATGGTAATTCCATATTTTTGGGCAATTTTACTTAAGGTATCACCTTTCTTCACTGTATGAAAAATTTCTTCTGAACCGACGGATTCTACCTGTGGCCTTGATTTAGCTGTCAAGCGTGTGCGTGTAGTTAGAAATTCATCGTCCAAATATATGGATGATGCTTTTAGTTCTCCTGTTTCGAAACAGATTATTTTTTCGGGATCGAAAGCCTTGTCGAAATATCGGACTTCGAAATGCAGATGAGAGCCACGGCTTCGGCCCGTACTGCCTCCTAAACCTATTATATCTCCCGCTTTTACCTGATCGCCAGGTTTTACATTGATCCTGGAAAGATGGGCATAATATGTTTCTAATCCATTAAAATGCCTGATGACTACTATATTGCCATATCCATGCCTATTTCTTGCAGCATGCCTCACTACTCCGTCGAAAGCCGTCTTTACAGGGTCTCCATGGTTCAATCCAATATCTACACCCTTATGTATCCTTGTTCCTCTGGGACCAAATCCATTCCATACTTTTCCTTCTACCGGTAAAATAAATGAATGCAGTGAATCGACCAATTGAATACAAATATTGAGCGGAATTTCTTTTACATCTCGATAGGCAAAAATTTGATTCACAATCCAATTGCTTGCAATCAAATCATCAATTTCTTCTGAATCGGTATCTTCGAGTGAATCAGCAAAATGTAAAGTATCTTTCAACACAATCTTGTTAGAATCTACAGGCGGCATAAACATACAGGCCGAAGAACTCGACGAAAATGCAATCCCTCCTTTCATCATCAAGATCATTGTAAATATTCCGGGGATAGCTTTCATTCTTCTTTTAAGGTTCATCAGTCAGTATTTTTTTATTCGAGTGATTTTTTAGTATGTGATCGTTTTATAAAAATTTTTCGCAAAGTACGAATTTTTTTAAAATCCAAAACATTTCAAAATATTTTAGCCTTAGAATATATCTTTCGGAATTGTTGATAACCGAAATTTGGTAAATTTTCGAGAGGCGGCTGTACTGTTCTCGTTTTACAACGATATCGAATTTAACAATAGATTTAAATGTAAAATGGATGTTCTGGCTCATTTCAATGGCATAAAGCGTATGAATGGATAAATTTCCCAAATGAGGAAAATCGATGTTGTTAAGCGAATGAGCATCAAAATTTTATAAAAGTCGTTTCATCAATCTCAATTGATGTGTATAGGTTTTTAATGATAAGTTATAGATTCCCTGATGATCGAAAGCATCTATTCGAACTTTGCCCGAGGCATGAATAATTCGACTGTTGTCGATAAGAATCCCCACATGCGAAATATGGCTTTCGTCATTGGAGAAAAAGGCTAAGTCGCCAGGCATGGATTCGGAAACGAAATCTATATCAATACCCAATTCGGCCTGTTGATAAGCATCGCGAGGTAATTTTTGTCCATTGCATCGGAAAACCAGTTGAACGAAACCTGAGCAATCTACTCCTAAAGGTGTTTTTCCACCCCATAAGTAGGGGGTATTCAGCCATAATTTTGCCGAATTTATAATATCGTTGCTCGTCGTTTTTCTAAAAAAAGGCATGAAATCGTCATGTTTATAGTATTCTGAACTCCCCACTTTAACCTTGCCATTTTCTGCGGTAAGCATTGTTCCAAAAGTGATGAGTTGTTTTTCACCTGTTATGCAATGAATGAGAGAAGAAAGCAATTGATGGCATATTAACAGATTATCTTCGTTAAATTGTGGAGTTTGGGGCATAATTTCCAATTGTTGTGCATCTACCCATCCTTCGTAATAATCAATTTTACTTTTTATCAAACACCATGGCGGACGTCTTTCGATTATTTCAACCGGTTCGCCAAAGAGCAACTGCGAAATCATCTCGGCTTTATGCAAAGGCTCTACCCTCAGGGGTGCAGCACTAAGCTGGCAAACTGCATTTTCCATCTTCAAAAAACAATGTCATAGTTGAAACATACATGTGAATAAGCGTAAATTTTGGCTACTGTTTGATAAATTTTGCAATCGAACTTTTTTCGTCCGAAGTAATACGGATAAAATAGATACCCGGGCATAAATGGCTAATCTGAATAGGAACGGGATGAATTCCATCCAATTCTATTTTCATTACCTTTTGACCTGTAGGATGAAAAATTTCCACCATTATTTTCAAGGTCGAAAAGCTGTCGGGAAGATGTAAAGAGATATTCTGACTGGAAGGATTGGGAAAGACAGAGAAAATTAGGATATCGAAGGTTTGGTCTAATCCTAAGGTCATTCCTTCGAGGGTGGTCATTCCAATATGATCGGGATCGAGAAAGGGTTGGAGTCGCAAAGTATCGGCTTGGCCATTCAAATCCCAGTGTGCAGAGAATTTTCCGAAATAATCGGGTTGATTGAGGTTGGAGGAGTCGCAAGAAGACTGGCCTCCGGTTAAAGTACCCATTAATAGGCCATTACTGTTGAACAAGGCGCTTCCCGAAGAGCCTCCTTCGGTTACGCCATGACCATTTTCGGTTGCCGACCAGCTCACCTTCCAATGAGAATTACTCATGTTTTCCCAGCTCGATGATAGGGTAGGTGTGGTATAGGTTGATATTTTTTTGATGTCGCCTTGCGGATGGTGAATGCAAACCCCTGATGCGGAAGGGTAATCCAACCTTGACCAACCAGAAAAGAAGGCATTCACATTTTCAGGGATACCCTGATTGAGAGTCAATAAATAAAAATCGCTCCCCAAATTTGAAATGCTCACATCGGAAGCCGCCTTTTTCGTTCCTCCCACAGAAGGTTTCAACTCTGGCTCTAATGCAGGTTGCGAACAATTTGCAGCCTCGTAGTTAAAGAAAAACTGCCATTGTTTCAGATTTTCTTTCGTGGCTCCTTTGCCGCAATGATTTGCCGTTAAAATATAAGGTGTTCTATCCTTGCGCCCATTATTCATCAATGTCCCGCTACACCAGTAAATCGAGTTTACATTTCTTATCAGTATCCTTACGGTAGCATTCTTTTGATTTTTCCATTGTAAACCTTCGTTACAGTTTACATTTACTTCGCAGCTTCCCGAACCACCATACCCTTTTTCGCCCTTGGGTATGATTCCAACCCCAGATATGATAATATGAGGTTCGGCACTACAGTCATAAGGCACAAAAACTCTGAGTATTATGTATTCTCCATCAATCATCGGAATGCTGTAGCTACCGCCCTGTGGGTTGTCAACGAATGAAAAGGTATAAATATTATCGACATCCCTACCGGTAGTATATAAAAAACAACTTTGCGGTAGATATAAAGCGGAGAAATACAAAATAAGGGCCTCTACTCCGTCGATATGGATCCTTAAATCATAAATTCTCCCTTCTCCATTTTCGTCATACCGAGCCAGTTTCATCACATCGAAAGTGGTATCATAAACTTTTCCAATGATCTGAGGCAAAGCCGATTTTGGACTTTCACTTCTATGCAATAGTTCGCTGGGAGGGTGTAAGCATAGCGTAGGGAGGTTTCCCGGTTCTTCTGAATGAGGAAACAGTTTGGAATTCTTTATTTGAGCCATTCCATAAGAGGAGAGAAGTAAAAAGATTATTAAAATTGGATGATGCCTGCGCATGGTAAAAAATTCGAATCGAAGTTTGTAATGGCAAACCTAATATTTTTTGTTGAAATAGGAGTAATCCATTTCTCAAAATTCGAATGATCATAATCCAAAAATACTATACGACTGAATGAATTGATATATTCCGATATCCATGATTCATATTTTATTATTTTATACGTGTTTTATGTGATTCTTGAAAGAGGAGTATTTCACTTTGTGAAGATTATTCATTTTTTGGGCGGTTAAAACAGGAAAAATTTTTCAAGCATACCAAATAGTTTTAAAATTCTATAATATAGAGAAAATCAATATAATATATTCGATGGTATAAAATTTATCCAACTAAAGAAAAGATTAAAATGAAATGGTCTTTGCTTTTCGTAGGGTGGAGTTAAATATTTCTTAAGAGTTTGAATTTATTTTTCAGGAACTTTATTGCATAAACCGCAATATTTAGGAATTTTGAAACCAAATAAACCGTTTACATTTATGGAAGAAAAATCACCAGGAATCAAATCAAAGCGTTTGGCCTCTCTGGATGCATTAAGAGGTTTCGATATGTTCTGGATCATGGGAGGCGAGTCGTTATTTATTGCGTTGGGGGCTGCCACAGGTTGGCCTGTATTAGTATGGTGGGCCGAGCAGATGGAGCATGTGCCATGGCATGGTTTCCATTTTTACGATATGATCTTTCCTTTGTTTCTTTTTATTTCGGGTATTTCCTTTCCTTATTCGCTGGCTAAAAGGGGAGACAACAAGCATGGTATTTATCGGCATGTGATTCGCAGAGGCCTTATTTTAGTTTTGTTGGGAATTGTTTACAACAATGCCATTCGGTTCGATTTCGCCAACATGCGCTATGCAAGTGTATTAGGTCGTATTGGACTTGCATGGATGTTTGCCGCTCTTATTTATATAAACACAGGATTTAAATTCAGGGCATTCTGGACAGTTTTTCTTCTACTGCTTTACTGGGGGTTATTGGCATTTTTCCCTGCTCCCGACTTGGGCTCTTCCGATCCTTATTCGATGGAAGGAAGTCTTACAGGATATATCGACCGATTGTTATGTCCGGGCAAGCTTTATCTGGGTATTCTCGACCCTGAAGGAATTTTGGGCACAGTGCCAGCTATCTCCACTGCTTTATTAGGGATGCTTACTGGTTCTTTCGTCCGTTCGGAATCTTTCGTGAAAAAAACCAACCAAAAAGTTATTTTCATGATTGTTGCTGGTGTAACTCTATTAATCATTGGAAAAATCTGGGACAGTGTCTTCCCCATCAATAAAAACCTGTGGTCGAGTTCATTTGTTTGCTGGACGGCTGGCATTAGTCTTTTATTATTTGCGGTTTTCTATTTCATCATCGATGTGATGGAATATAAGAAATGGGCTTTCCCATTGGTGGTCATCGGAATGAATTCCATTACCATATATCTGGCTCAAAGAGTATTTTATTTGGGATATACTTCCGATTTTCTTTTCGGAGGATTTGCAGCCCTCTTCAATCAAACATGGCAGCCAGTCATTATCCATCTGTCGTATGCATTGACCTGTTGGCTTCTATTGTATTGGTTGTACAAGAAGAAGATTTTTTTGAAGATATGAGTGTAACATTTCGGTCCCGGCTATTCCATGAGATATAGAATTATTAGGCTTTTTTGAATGATAGGATTTTTGCTTGATGTCGCTTGATGTCACATAATAAGAGGTAGTTTCAACCCATCAAAATCTTTATTCTGTAATATTTGGGTGGGTTGAAAGCCTTTTGTAGAGAAATTCAGAGGGTTCTTTAGAAGTCGAAAGTCTGATAGGTGCAAACCAAGTTTCTATCTCCATAAGCATCGTCGATGCGGCTCACAGGGGGGAAATATTTATCGGTTTCCATTCCGGGCAAGGGGAAGGCCGCCTTTTCGCGGGTATAAGGATAATTCCATTGTGAATTTACAACCATGGCCGCGGTATGGGGAGCATTTTTCAAGAGGTTGTTCTGGCGGTCTGCCTGATGGTTTTCTATACTGGCAATTTCTTTTCTGATAGCAATTAATGCATCCACCAGTCGGTCGAGTTCTTCGAGAGGTTCGCTCTCGGTGGGTTCTACCATTAGTGTACCATGTACTGGGAAAGCAACGGTTGGGGCGTGAAAGCCATAATCGATCAAACGCTTGGCAATATCGATGACCGATACATCGGCTGAAAGCTGAAATTTATTACAATCGAGAATCATTTCGTGGGCTACACGACCATTCTTGCCCGTATAGAGGATTTTATAATGATTTTCGAGGCGAGCCTTTAAATAGTTTGCATTGAGAATGGCATATTTACTGGCATTCGTAAGTCCGTCTCTTCCTAAAAGTTTCATGTAAGCATAAGATATGGTAAGAACAAGAGCGCTACCATAAGGTGCAGCTGCTACGGGCGATATCCCTTGCTGGCCACCAGTTTTTACGATAGGATGCTGAGGCAAGAAAGGAATCAGATGGCTGGCGACTCCTACTGGTCCAACTCCAGGCCCTCCTCCTCCATGAGGAATAGCAAAAGTCTTGTGAAGGTTCAAATGGCAAACATCTGCTCCTATGCGTCCTGGACTCGTCAATCCTACCTGTGCATTCATATTGGCTCCATCCATATAAACCTGACCTCCGTTTTGATGAATGATATTCACGATTTCGAGGATTTCTTCTTCGAAAACTCCATGCGTGGAAGGGTAAGTGATCATCAAAGCTGCTAGATGATCTTTATATTGAACGGCTTTTTCACGCAGACAAGCGATATCGACGTTTCCATTTTCGTCGCATTTAACAACCACAATATCCATTCCGGCAAAGTGAGCCGAGGCAGGATTGGTTCCGTGAGCCGATGAGGGAATGAGACACACATTACGATGGCCTTCTCCTCTGCTTTCATGATATTTACGAATGATCATCAATCCGGTATATTCTCCGTTAGCTCCTGAATTGGGTTGAAAAGTAAAAGCCGAAAATCCCGTGATTTCCTTTAGGAGAGCTTCCAATTCGTTGATCATCAAATGATAACCTTCGGCTTGGTCGGCGGGTACAAAAGGATGCAAACCATTGAATTCGGACCAGCTCAAAGGGAACATTTCAACACCAGCAGTGAGTTTCATGGTGCAGCTTCCTAGGGGAATCATCGTTCGATTGAGAGCTAAATCCCGATTCTCGAGTTTTTTTAAATATCTCATCATGGCAGTTTCGGAATGGTAAGAATTGAAAACAGGATGAGGGAGGTATGCACTTCGACGAATAAATTCCTGAGGGAAAGTAACTATATTTTCACATTCGACCGGATTGCATTTAAATTCCTGAAAAGTTCGATTTGCAGCTAAGGAAAGAATTTCGAGTATCTGATTGACTTCCTTCAAGGATGTGGTTTCATCGAGGCTAATGCCAAGTGTTTGATCATCGATATAGCGCAAATTGAATTGGCGCTTCAACGCAAGGTTTTTAATGGTTTTGATGTTTACTTGTTCAGGAAGGCGGAGTCGAACAGTATCGAAGAAGGCCGAATTGAGTTGGTTGTATCCATATTTGGAAGCTTCATTGGCCAAAACGCCAGTAAGGATATTGATATGGCGTGCAATTTTATGCAGGCCTTCTGGCCCATGATATACGGTGTACATACCTGCCATGATGGCAAGAAGAGCTTGCGCGGTGCAGATGTTGGAAGTGGCCTTTTCTCTTTTGATGTGTTGCTCGCGAGTTTGCAAAGCCATGCGTAAGCTAGGACGCCCTTGTGTATCTATTGATATGCCGATAATTCGACCCGGTATCGAGCGTTTGAACTCTTCTTTCGATGCTAAAAATGCAGCATGTGGCCCACCATAACTCATGGGAATTCCAAAACGCTGGGTCGAACCAATCACAATATCGGCTCCCCATTCTCCTGGGGGCGTTAGCAGAACCAATGAAAGAATATCTGCTGCAACAACCACCAGCGCTTCCACGGAATGTATCTTCTCTGCAAAAGCTCTGTAATTGTTAATTTGTCCAAATCCATCGGGATATTGAACTATGCCACCAAAAAAACCATCATCCAGTTGGACCTTATCGTGATTGCCAATGACCAGTTCTATTCCCAATGGAACTGACCTTGTTTGTAGAAGAGCAATACTTTGAGGGAAAAGGTTTTCCGAAACAAAAAACTTGTTTGCATTGGTCTTCATTTTTGAACGTGAGCGGCAGTTGTATGCCATAATCATAGCCTCAGCAGCAGCGGTGGCTTCATCGAGCAATGAACTGTTGCTGATGGGCAAACCCGTTAAATCGGCTACCATGGTCTGAAAAATGAGCAATGCTTCTAAACGCCCTTGCGAAATCTCGGCTTGATAAGGTGTATAAGAAGTGTACCATCCCGGATTTTCGAGAATATTACGCTGAATTACACCGGGCAGGATAGTATTGTAATATCCCATGCCAATAAAACTTCTATAGAGTTTATTTTTTTGTCCTAAAGTTTTTAAGTGATGAAATACTTCATATTCGTTCATTCCCTGTTCGATATGAAGTGGGCCTTTTAGTCGAATTCCCGAAGGAATGGTCTGAGCTATCAATTCATCCAATGAGGAAACCCCAATATATTGAAGCATTTTTTCAACATCCAGAGGGGTGGGCCCTATATGGCGCTCTGCAAAATTATTGGTTATCATGCTTATTTATTGTTTTACAGTTGTTTGAAAGCAAATCCAGAAAAATTTATGCTTTGGCAAAATTAGACATCCTAGTGCTGCAACACAAATTTTCTTGTCTATGCCATAATCCATTCATGGAATAACTTCAGCTATTTACCATACGTTTCGTTTTTTTAATGCCTTTATTTTTGATTTGTTGTATTCTTAATGGGTTGGCTCTGTTTTTATGAATATAAAGTGATAAACCAATCGAAAATCTGGTGAAAGATGCTATTTTTGTCGAACGTAAATAGAAAATTATGATGGACTATAAAAGACACCTATATTTTTCGATGACTCCCGAGTCATTGATTTCTTCGATGCTTCCGCCCGAGGAATTTGGGCATTATCTTGCTGTTGGCGCCAATAAGAGAACACGTGGGCAGGCATTGTTTTTCGAGATTGATCCTAATTTTCAATCCGATTATTTTGATTTGGCCAGTATAGAACGACGTTGTGTCCCTCATGTCGATGGACAGCCCAAACGTTCGGTCTATCTCTCGACTTATAGAGTACTCGAAAATTTACCTATCGAGGTTTTCAGCAACCTCTATCTTACTACCTATGACGGGAAGGTTTTAGAACTTCAGCCTGGAGATTACCCTGAAGAAGAACCTTTCACGCTTCATCTTTATCAGGAATTGTCTCCGGTACCTCCTCGTGTAGCCAGCAAGCTAAATCCCAGGCAATTCATGAATTATGTAACTGATCAGAGGAATCCAGTCTCTTTCCCAAAAGTGGTATTTGCTGAGCTTATTCTCAATGGATTGGCCGAAAATCCTATCACTGGCATGTCGAACAATCTCCCTTATCAAAATATCAATCATTTACGCGACTGCCTCATCGGTTTATATTCAGGCTACGAAAAACCCAACAAAACCGTCGAACGTTTTTATTATGGAGATTTGCTCTATCGTACCGTTAAAAATGGATTTTTTCTTGGTGATCAGGATCATTTCGTATATTATCCTTTCCCTCCGGTCGATCAATTACAAAAACTTTATTATCCGTGGTGGCGTTCGGCCCTTAATCTCGAATTTAACGAGAAAAAATAGATTGATATATTGAAATTCATTAATTCTCTCTGCATTCCATCAAGCAAGGATGAATATATTAACGATTTTATCGAATTACCAATGATGCTGTTGTCTTATATTCATTTTCGTATGAAAAACCATGCATTGAAAAGGCTTTTTTATCATATATAAAAAATAAAAATCATACGACTTTTGGATTGCGATTTTTTATTGTGCCTTATTTGTAATGATTAGAATTATTGTATTGCATTTATTTTTTTGAGTATCGAAAATCCGACAAATTAAATAGTTTCAGAATTTATCAATATTTTTTTGTTGATAAAGTTTTATTTTCGAAAAAATTAAGGGTTTCTTGGATATTGCCATATAATTTTTTACCAAGTTCACGCAATGGATTCCTTTTTGGTTTATATTTGTAGAAGTTTTTCAATCATTCGAAAATACCTTTGAGATATGAAACGTATTCTTGTTCCTGTTGATTTTTCCGACCATACTTTTGTTACAGCCTCATATGCCTTCTCGATGGCAAAGGCTACGGGAGCCGAAATTTTGTTGTTTCATGCGGTTTTCGATCAATTTATCATGCCTGAGGGGTATTCTCCCGATTCTATTATTACTCCCACCATGTTAGATGTAGAATTTATAAAGGAAATTCGAAAGGAAGCGGAAGAAAAAATGGCACAATTGTTTTTTCGGCTAAAAAATCAATGGGGAGAGGATACTGTATTGAATGCGAAGATAGAGTCGGGTGCACCCGATATAGCTATTCAAGCTGCTGCCGAAGATTTTCAGGCCGACCTCATTGTTTTAGGAGCAGTTGGTTTGGGACGTAAAGACCATTTTTCGGGAGGTACGGCCGAATATCTTATGAAACATTCTCAAAAACCCGTTTTGGCCATTCCAGTTAATTGTGGTTACAAAGGATTGAACAAAGCAATCTATGCTGTCGACCCGGCACATTTTCATAAAGCTGAACTCAACCGAATTCAGGAATTCTTCAAACCATTTCATGCCGAAATCCATTATCTTGTATTGTGTTATAATCCCAAGAATCGTCCTAATGACTCTACCATAGCTGAGTGGCAAAATTTAGTGAGTAATCGGGCTTCGTTCCAGATCGTCGATTGCGATCATCCTCAGGAAGGTCTTCATCTTTCTATTCGAAACATACAACCCGACATCATTGCATTTCATTTTTTCAGAGAAAGCCTCTTTTCACGCTGGTTTAAACCAGCCCTCTCGCGTAAAGATCTATATAAGGCAAATCTTCCGCTTTTGTCATTCCCCGAAATTGAAGAATGATACAAATAGGTTTACTTTCCGATACGCATGGTGTTTTATTGCCATTTGTAATCAAAGCTCTCGATCATGTAGATGAAATTTGGCATGCCGGCGATATTGGTCACGTAGAGGTTTATGAACAGCTTCGAAAAATGAAGCCTTTAAGGGCAGTTCATGGAAATATTGATAGTTGGACTCTTCGTTGTCAATGCCCCGAATATCTTTCATTTATGATTGAGGATGTAAAAGTATTAATGATACACAAAGCTGGAAGTCCAGGAAAGTATTCTCCTGCATGCCGTAAACTTATTATTTCGGAGAAACCTGGTTTGCTGATTGGTGGTCACTCTCACATCTTGAAAGTAATGCAGGATAATTCGAACAATTTACTATTCCTTAATCCTGGTGCTGCAGGACTCGAGGGGATCCATAAAGTAATGACTCTGCTCAGATTTTCCTTGGATAAAGGGAAGGTTGTGAACATGGAAATTATCGAAAAAGAACGATCTCCCTCGAGAATATAATCTTATGAGCTAAGATAAAAAATAAGGAATCAATCGGTGTTTTATGGGTTGAAGTGAAACCGACAAAGTCAGGAAAGCATGACCTGAACACTTTCCTCACACTTGCATAGCCCAGATTTCACCTACGTTATTGCCTCGATACCAAATATATATTCATTAAAGTCAATGCTTGCTAAATCCTATTTATACGAGAAAGACTTGAGTTCGACATCAGAGAAATCCGAACTTTCACCTCCCTATGATCGTTAACTTAAATAACAGATTTTTCCTGAGACCACCATCATTTGTTCTTATAGATTGCTTCCATTGGGCAAATTAAAGTAAACTTGAGCCTTTACTCGCTTAGTTATAATTTCCGGCTCACCTAACTATGCCGATACTGATTCCTATATTATTCGTCAACGTTTTGAATTGCGGCCGATTCTCCTGCAATCCAACCGGTGGAGAAGGCAATTTGAAGATTGTATCCACCGGTATCTGCATCAAGGTCAATTATTTCGCCTGCGAAGAAAAGCCCCGAGACAAGTTTCGACTCCAATGTTTTGGGATTTATTTCGAGTGTTGAAACACCTCCAGAAGTGATGATTGCTTCCTTGAAACCTCTAATTCCTGTGATTTGGAATCGAAAATCCTTAAGCCATAATCTTAATTTTTTACGTTCTTCTGCCGTAATTTGATGAGCGGGTTTTTTAGCTTCTATCTGTAGCAAATCGAGGCATACGGGAATCAAGCTCGAAGGTAATAATCCTTTTAATATTGTTTTGGCTTGCATTTTGCCATGTTGGGTAAAATCGCGTAGCAGGCGGTGATCGAGAGTTTTTTCGTCGAGGGCAGGTTTTAGATCGAGGCTAATATCTACTTTGTTGTTTTTAAAATCTATACGGTTTAATTTTCTACTGAGGCTCAATATAATAGGCCCAGAAAGTCCAAAATGTGTAAAAAGCATTTCACCAAATTCATCGGCTATTATTTTGCCATTATTATAAACAGTTGCTTTTATATTTTTCAGAGTAAGTCCTCGAAGAGTAGGAGCAACCCTGCCAGCTACATCTATTGGGACGAGCGCAGGAACTGGTGTGCGTATATGATGACCTAATTCGGCGGCCAATTTGTAACCATCTCCAGTCGAACCTGTAGCGGGATAGGAGCTTCCTCCGGTTGCAAGAATAATTTTATGCGATTGGATAAAGGTTCCATTTTCGAGTCTTACTCCCTTTATATTTCTATTGGTACATATAATCTGTTTGACAGGTGCTCCAAGGATAATTTTCACACCTAAACGCTGCATTTCCTTTACCAAGGTGTTTACAATCTCCATGGCCGATACATTTTCGGGAAATATTCTTCCACCACGTTCTTCTATTGTATTGATTCCGAGTTGCTGGAAAAAATCGATAATATCCTTCGAGAAAAATCGTGAAAAAATATTGAATAAAAAATTTGGATCGGGGTCGATATGTGTAAGAAATTCTCTCAATGAATCGGTATTAGTGATATTACATCGACCTTTTCCGGTAATACTCAATTTTCGACCAGGTTTATTCATTTTTTCTAAAAGAATTACCTGTGCTCCCTTGCGCGCTGCAATTATAGCTGCCATCATGCCTGCAGCTCCTCCACCTATGATTACAATTATATTATTGGCCGGCTGATCCGTCATAATTCAAAAAAATAAAAAAATGATTTGTATCCAATTTATTTGTATATATAAATCATGATATTTTCAGGTATTCGGTTCTCTTTAAGTTAATCCCCAGCAAAACAGTCATCAATACTAATTTTTTTCATACAAATCGTCTTCTTTTAACATTAATAAAAATTTGTAAACTTTCATTTTATAAATAATGTTAAATGATAAGTTATTTTGTAGTGATGAATAACAAAGAATGGATTTAGTTTTAGTAATGAATTGAAAAATAAAGAATCGATTTGTTTTTTATTTTTTCTGAAAGTTTTAATTTTTGAGTGAGCAATAACGTTTGATTAGATTATAGGCATTGGCAATTCCAAGTTCTCCGGCACGACTAAGGTCTTGGCAGGCAGGTTGGTTGTTATGTTGATAGATGAGGATGAGAGCTCTATTATAGTAAGCCTGAGCCAGATTGGGTTCCAGTTGGATGGCTATGGAATAATCCTGGAGTGCGCTTTCATAATCTGCAATTCTTGCTTTTATGTTAGCTCGGTTGAACCATGCAAAGCTAAAGTCGGGGTTCAATTCGATCACTTTGTTATAATCGTTGATAACTTCCTGATATTCTGGTAGTGGGGTTTTTTCTGTAATACGAGGCTGCTGCATGTTGTTTCCGAAGGAAATTGCCACAGGTAGAGGTTCTTGTTCCTTCAGTTCTTCGAGCATCTCTAAACGAGTATTGGCACGATTAAAATAGGCCAGTGAAAAACCGGGATCGAGTTCCAGGGCCTTATTATAGGCATCGAGAGCACTTTGGTAATTTTTAATCATGCCATTTAATATACCCATAAAAAAGTAAGCAAGCGGATCGGATGGGTTGAGTTTTGTGCTCAGGTCGATATTTTTCAGATAAAGTGCAATTTGTTCGGGTGTAAGCTTGGTTTCTTTGTTGGTAAGGCCAAAGCTGAGTTTATAATCCACTTTTTTACCGATGTCGTCGATTTTTTTGAGCCAGTATTCGCCTCGTTTTTGTTCTACATATAGGGAGTCGTTGTAAAGATAAGTTACGATGAAATTCTGTTCGAGATCGACATAAACAGGTTGATATTGAATTCTTCCATCGACGGCGGAAGTTTTTCTAAAATCGGCTTCGAATTCGATGATGCTGGCTAAATAGGTAGAATCGGTGTAGAGTCGAAGTATGGAGTCATTGGTTTTAGCGATGGTTTCTTCAATTTGTATGGCTTTATTGCGATCTTCGAAGGCTCCTTTTTCATCTTTGAGCATTCGCTTGGCCTCGGCACGCATAAAATAGGCTTTCGAGAAATCGGGGAAAAGGTTGATAGCTTTAGTATAATCTTCGATGGCTCCATGATAATCTTCGAGTTGATGCCGAGTAATGGCGCGGTTGTAAGCTGCCAGAATATTGTCGGGATTTAGTGCAAGTACGTGGTTGTAATCCTCCAATGCTCCTTTTAAATCGCCCAATTCTCCTTTGATGATGGCTCGATTGTAATAAGTAAGTGCATTATATGGATCGAGCTCGAGAACTTTATTCAGATCGTCAAAGGCGGCATTTTTATTTTCGAGTTTAATCCATGCAATGGCTCTTTGAAAATAAACTGCAGGATTGTCGGGTTCCATTTTGATAGCCTGAGTGAAGTCATCTATAGCTCCCTTATAATCTCCAATATCGTATTTAATGCTTCCTCTTCGTATATAAGCTTCGGTAAAGAAGTAATTGAGTTGAATAGCCTTGTTGATGTCGGCGATTGCTCCCAGAGTGTCGTTGAGTTGATGTTTGATAAGACCGCGGGCAAGATAAGCCAGAGGGATGTCGTTTTTGATTTTGATGGCCGAATCGACATCTATCAAAGCATTTTTATAGTCTTTCAAACCCATTCTGGTGATGCTTCGGTTTACATAAATTTCTGCGCTAAGAGGCGCTATTCGGAGAGCTTCCTTGAAGTCATCCATAGCAGCCTGATAATTGCGAAGCCTGTTGCGCGTAATAGCCCTGTAATGATAAGCTTCGCTGAACATAGGGTTGATTTCTATGCTGCGAGTAAAATCCTGTTCCGCTCCCTGATAATCGCCAAGATTATATTTTGCAATACCCCTATAAAAATATGGTTCGAACATGTCAGGAGCCGCATTGATGACTACATTCAAACTTTTGATGGCATCTACAAATCTCCCTTCCGAAAGATGATGCATCCCCGAAAAGATGAAATGGGGAATGTTGATTTGTGCTTGTGAAGATATCATGAAACCCCAACTAAAAAATAAAATGAAATAAAATTTCGATTTTTTCAACTTAGGCCTCTTTTTCATCGGGGGATGATTTTGTTTTTTCCACCAAGTGAATATTTCCCATACACATTGTTTTGTCCACTGCCTTACACATGTCGTATATGGTGAGCAAGGCTATACTTACAGCCGTGAGAGCTTCCATTTCGACTCCAGTTTGCCAGATGGTTATAACTTTCGATGTTACCTCGACCGATTGTTCATGAATTCTTGTCGCCACCTCGACGTCCGAAAGAGGCAAAGGGTGGCACAGGGGGATAAGCATGCCAGTTTGTTTTGCTGCCTGAATGCCTGCTATCTCGGCCGTAGTCAATACATCGCCTTTTTTTATCAGATTTTCCTTGATTAATTGAATGGTAGAATTCTGCAGGAAGATTTGGCCTGTCGCAATGGCTATGCGTTTCTCCAAAGGCTTGTGACTAATGTCCACCATAAGAGCTTTGCCCTTGTCATCGGTATGCGAAAGTTTTCCCATGACTGTTTATAATGAAAGAATTTTGCAAAAGTAATTTATTTTGAGGAGAAAAGGAGTACGCAATTGGAGCTTTAGGGTATTTTGCTGAAGGGGTTGAAAATGGCTGAGTTTTTAACATCAGATATATTCAGATATTTAATATAAAGAACCATTTTGTTCGATCATTTTCAATCTCTTAATCGTTCTAACTAAAAAACTCTGTATAATAATATCATTGAGAATCAATATATTTGTTTGGAGAAATTTTATTTATAAATTAACCTTATTTTGAAGACATAATGATATTTCAAGAGGTAATGGAATCGTCATTCAAACCCGTAAATATCTTTATCCTTTCTGCAATATATACACTCCTATTGATAAACAATTAATTTATAAATGGTTCCCGTATAAATTTTTATGTGTTTACTATAATAGTGTCAAAATAATTCAACAATTTAAAATGTTTTCTATCCTTTATTTTTTATTATTTTATTTATTCCTTGCATTACAATTTTTGTGGCTCCTGTATTTTGTAAAACATATTCTTTGCATATTTTAGCGACTTTATTCCTATTTTTCTCGAAATCTGCATTTAAAATAATCCTCAATAGATCATCAGAAGAATTTATGGGGAATGCTCCGCCTCTTTCGATTAAATCGCATGCTTCCTGAAATTTTCGATAGTGGGGTCCAAAGAAAACAGGAATTCCATAAACAGCAGCTTCCAGAATATTGTGAATTCCAACACCAAATCCTCCTCCAATATAGGCAACCCAGCCAAACTGATACACCGAAGAAAGTATTCCCACTATATCGATGATAAGGATTTTTTCATCGTTTTGTGGTCTATTCTTGAGAGCAGTATAAGTGATTGCCTTATCTCCATAATGTTCAAGCAATCCCGATATAATATCTCGATTTACTTCATGGGGAGCTAGTATAAATTTAAAATTTTCACTGGCTTGCTGGATAAAAGGTTCTAAAATTTTCAAGTCGGCAGGCCAAACACTACCACCAATGATCACTTTTTTATCGGCACAAAATGTTTTAATCTCGTGCAGAGGCTGAGAATTGGCAGCAATGGTTTCAACACGGTCGAAACGGGTATCACCCGATGCACTTACATTGTCGAATCCGATATTTTTTAATAATTGCGCAGAAGTCTCGTTTTGAACATAAAAATGTGAAAATGCCTTTAATTGTTGTCTGAAGATTTTTCCATACCATTTGAAGAAAACCTGTTGAGGTCTGAAAATTCCGGAAACCAGCAAGAGAGCGATATCACGAGCATGTATTTCTTTTAGATAATTTAACCAGAATTCATATTTAATAAAAATGACCAATTTGGGTTTTATTATTTCGATGAATTTTTTTGCATTGACTGGAGTATCCGCAGGCAAATAGAAAATATAATCGGCTCCTATATAATTTTTTCGAACATTATAACCTGAAGGTGAAAAAAAAGTTATCAAGATTTTAAAAGATGGATAGGATTGGTGAAAAGCCTCGATAAGTGGCCTTCCTTGCTCGAATTCGCCCAAAGAAGCACAGTGAAACCAAACCAGGGGTTTGTCTCTGTCGATTTTATCTTGAAGCCTTTGGAACAGATTTTTTCGACCCTTAATCCATTCCTTTGCCTTAGGATTGAAAATTGAGGAAACCTTAATCAAAAATGAATAAGAATAAATTGCGACATTATAGAAAGAATGCATTGCTTAGTAGTAATAATAATCTTTGGGTGCTCTCGAATAGATAGGTAAAATCCAACCTGCTTTGAGGCCTATCATCATATCGAAGCGGTTTCCCTCGGCAGGAGCCATACGGTCGAAATCGTATTCGCGAAGCGAAGAGGTAAATCCTTCGATTAATTCGAGACCTACAAAAAAATTATAAATCCTTTTCGAACTTAGATGTTGATATCCAATGAACTGATTCAACGAAAAACCACCGGTCAATCTATCATAACCTTTTTTATAATCACCTCTCAGTTGAGGTGCCGAATTATTGAGAACCGAAATATTGACCTTATGAAGAAGATAGCCCATCCCAAATTCCACAATCAAACCCGAATTAGGATTAGGCCCCCATATAGGGAATAATTTTCCCGAGGAGACATAAAAATGATACCCTCTTTCCTGGACTGCAACATCGGCCGGCACGCCTTCCTGGTCGATGATAAATTGATGCGAGGTCGAAATAAGTCGAAATAGCGAATCCTTTATCTTGACGTCGTTTCCGAAAATATAATCGAAGCCAGCATCCCATATCCAGTTTTTGTTTGTTTTATAAGTAAATGCAGGCCCTACCGTATAGCTGATTCCAAAACGCTCAGCCATATCGGCAGCTGGAAGATGACTTCCCAAACGGGCCGAAACTCCAAAGATTCGAATCATAGAATCAGCAATATTTACTTGTCCTTCAGCTTTTTGAAAAGTAAAAATCGAGCTGATGAGAATTAAAAAAATAATAGTTTTCCTTTTTTGCATTCAGTCTTCTTTTTTTCTGTGAAGATTAAAATAAGCAGCCTATGTCGAATGAAACGCAAAAGTAAGTAAAAACGTATCTAATGCACGAGAATGATTTATTGGTTGAAATTTTAATTTTATTATATATCATTCTTGACATCGAATTCCTGAATCCGATCGAATGGGGCAGGAATAAATCGAGTGTATCGGATAGCAGTACCGGTTCAAATGATAATGCATATATATTCTATTGGCTTCGCGCTGGGTTGTATAAATTCTCTACCTTTGCGCAATGCAATGTAAAAACAATTAGAAATTCATGAGAAAGATACAAATGGTGGATTTATACTCTCAGTATGTGAAGATCAAACCGGAGATTGACCAGGCCATTCAGGAGGTAATAGATTCCACGGCGTTTATTAAGGGCCCTGTAGTAAAATTTTTTCAAAAAGATCTCGAGGAATATCTGGGAGTAAAGCATGTGATTCCCTGTGGAAACGGAACCGATGCGCTTCAAATTTCCATGATGGCTCTTGGTCTTAAACCAGATGATGAGGTCATTACGGCCGATTTTACCTTTGTAGCCACCGCAGAAGTAATAGCTTTACTTGGTCTTACGCCAGTTTTAGTGGATGTTGACCCTGATTATTTCAATATAATTCCCGAAGCTATCGAAAAAGCCCTAACTCCACATACAAAAGCCATCGTTCCTGTCCATCTTTTTGGTCAATGTGCCGATATGGATGCCATCATGGAAATCGCCCGCCGTCATCATCTTTATGTAATAGAAGATGCCTGTCAGGCTATAGGATCCGAATATCACTCAACAGATGGCAGTATAAAGAAGGCTGGGACAATAGGAAATATTGGATGCACATCTTTTTTCCCAAGTAAAAATCTTGGTTGTTATGGTGATGGAGGGGCAATCTTTACAAATGATGACGAGCTTGCAAATATGCTGAGAGGTATAGCCAATCATGGAATGTTTGCACGGTATTATCATGATTTTGTTGGAGTGAATTCACGCTTAGACAGCATTCAGGCGGCTATCTTGAAGGTTAAATTGCCCCATCTCGATGAATATATTTCAGCCCGCCAAAAGGCCGCTCAATATTATGAAAGGGCTTTTGCAGACATTCCCTACCTGAAGTTACCGGTTCGCCATCCCAAATCATCGCATGTTTTTCACCAATATACCTTGATTTGCAATGGTATTTCTCGGGATGATCTAGTGAATTATTTGGCAAAAAAGGATATTCCTGCCATGGTTTATTATCCTGTCCCCCTTCATTTACAAAAGGCTTATAAAAGCGAACGCTATGGCAAGGGCGATTTCCCTGTAACAGAGATGCTCTCGGCCAATGTTTTTTCCTTACCCATGCATACCGAGCTCGATGAAGAACAATTACAATATATTTGTGATCAGGTTTTAGAATTTATTTCACGGGTCAAATAATAATAAAAAATCTGTCGAAAATGGCCAAAGATTATTTTGCGCATGAAACTGCTGTAATCGACAAAGGATGTGTGATTGGCCAGGGCACTCGCATCTGGCATTTTTCGCATATCATGTCGGGTTGTACAATTGGAGAAAACTGCAACCTTGGACAAAATGTAGTGGTTTCGCCCAAGGTAGTTCTGGGAAACAATGTCAAGGTTCAAAACAATGTTTCCATTTATACTGGGGTAATTTGTGAAGATGATGTTTTTTTGGGTCCTTCTATGGTTTTTACCAATGTCATCAATCCAAGGAGTGCTGTCAATCGCAGGGGACATTATGCTCAAACGATAGTAAAACGAGGAGCTACCATTGGGGCTAATGCTACTATTGTTTGTGGACACAATATTGGAGAATATGCCTTTGTGGGAGCTGGAGCCGTTGTTACTCGCGAAGTACTACCTTATGCCCTCGTAATTGGAAACCCAGCCCGACAAATAGGATGGATGAGTGAATATGGTCATCGTTTGCATTTCGACGAAGATAATATTGCTATTTGCCCTGAAAGTCACGAAAAATATAAATTAGAAAATAATCAGGTATTCAAGATTTCTTAAATTTTTAATTTTATGGAAAATTTAATTTACAATTTTGCCTTGATAGGTGCAGGGGGTTACATTGCACCCAGGCACATGAAAGCCATTAAAGACACGGGCAATCGTTTGGTAGCAGCTCTCGATCCCAACGACAGCGTGGGGATTATCGATTCTTTTTTCCCGGAAGCCGATTTCTTTTTACAACCCGAGCGTTTCGACCGTCATTTGGATAAATTGCGCCGACAGGGAGAAAAGAAAATAGATTTCGTAAGCATTTGTTCTCCAAATTTTCTGCACGATTCTCACATACGACTGGCTCTGCGTAATCAAGCTAATGCTATCTGTGAAAAACCCATCGTGCTGAATCCTTGGAACATCGATGCCTTAGAAGACATTGAAAATGAAACCGGATTCAGAATCTATAATATTCTTCAATTGAGGCTTCATCCTCAAATTATTGCATTAAAAGAGAAAATCAAAAATGGCCCTACCGATAAAATCTATGATCTTGATCTTACCTATATTACCTCAAGGGGTAAATGGTATCATTATTCATGGAAGGGTGATGTGGAAAAATCGGGTGGTTTGGCCACCAATATTGGCGTTCATTTTTTCGATATGCTGGGTTTTATTTTTGGAAAGATTAGATTGGTGGCCGTTCATCATTCGTCACCTACAGTTGTTGCTGGTTTTTTACAGTACGATAAAGCCAGAGTGAGATGGTTCTTGAGTATCGATTCGAAATATTTGCCTAAAGAAATTGCCGCTAAAGGTCAGCGTACTTATCGTTCAATATTAATAGATGGTGAAGAGTTTGAGTTTAGTGAAGGTTTTGCCGATTTACATACTCGAGTTTATGAGGATATTTTGTCAGGTGGGGGCTATGGTTTAGAAGATGCACGCCAGAGTGTGGAAATTGTCTATCAAATTCGTAATGCAAAGCCCTTTGGACTTACAGGCGACTTTCATCCATATTTGCTGAAGGTGGATTGATGGGTGGTTGGTGATTAGTGAGTTAAAATTTGAAAGTTAAAAGTTTATAAAGTTAAAAAGGAGGAAGGGAGGAAAGGAGAATGGTGGATGGTGGATGGTGGATGGTGACTGGAATTTGGAGACTGGGCGACTGAGAGACTTGAATTTATAATTTAGTTGAAATTTGAAACTTGTAATTTGGAGTTTTTTAGTTGTAAGTTGTTGGTTGTCAGTTATCAGTTGGATTTTGTCGATGTTTGTTTGTGATTTGGGATTTGTAATTTGGAGTTTAATAGTTGTTAGTTAAAAACGGAAAACGGAGAAAAGGTGAATGGAGGAAGGGAGACGAGGAGACAAGGGGACGAGGAGACAAGGGGACTGGAATTTGGGATTTGTAATTTTGTAATTGTAAACTGTAAATTCATAAAATTAGAATATTGAGAATTGGGCGATGAGCAGAATAATTTCATGAAGTCAAAAGAATAGTTGAATTTTGTAATTTTGTAAAATCTGTATTTTTCGAAGAATGTTTGAGTGGTATAAATGGAATGCAATGAATTGGCTTAATTGAACATCACTTATGAAGATTTTAGTGACGGGGGGAACGGGATATATTGGTTCACATACAGTGGTTGAACTGCAACAAAAAGGATACGATGTGGTTGTAGTTGACAATCTTTCCAATAGCCGGATTGAAGTTCTTGATAATATAGAGGAAATAACTGGCATTCGGCCTGAGTTTTATCAATTAGACCTGAGCGAACAAGAACCTACCTTCCAATTTTTCAAAGAACACAGTGATATTGCTGGAATTATTCATTTCGCCGCTTACAAGGCTGTGGGAGAATCAGTTGAAAAACCACTGCTTTACTATCGCAACAATCTTCAATCCCTGATCAATATTTTAGAAGGAATGCTCGATAATAGGATTGCTAATTTAGTATTCAGTTCTTCCTGTACAGTTTATGGCCAGCCCGATGAACTTCCTGTGCGCGAAACTTCGCCCATCAAAGAGGCCATATCTCCTTATGGCAATACAAAACAAATCTCGGAAGAAATCATTCGTGATACCATACATGCATTCCCGCAATTAAAGGCTATTTCGCTCCGATATTTCAATCCCATTGGGGCCCATCCATCGGCACTGATTGGGGAATTACCTTTGGGTATTCCCAGTAATTTGGTGCCTTTTATCACGCAAACCGCTATTGGAAAACGTGAAGTTTTGCGTGTTTATGGAAAAGACTACAATACACCCGATGGCACGGCCATTCGCGACTATATTCACGTGGTCGATCTTTCCGAAGCCCATGTGGTAGCCCTCGACCGTATGCTCCAAAATAAAATGAAGAATAACTACGAAATCTTTAATCTGGGTACAGGGCAGGGACATACAGTGTTAGAAGTCATTCGGTCATTCGAAAAAGTGTCGGGTGTTAGATTGAATTATGTTTTTACCGATCGTCGGCCAGGTGATGTGGAAAAAGTGTGGGCTGATACTTCTTATGCAAATCAGGAATTAGGATGGAAGGCCAAACGTTCCCTCGACGAAATGACTCTCTCAGCCTGGCGTTGGGAACTTCGACTGGCCGGAAAATTAAATGAATAACATTATTATTGAATTGTTTGGCTATGGAAAAGAAAATACTTATTACGGGTGGAGCTGGGTTTATTGGTTCGCATGTAGTGAGGCTTTTTGTGAATAAATATCCTCAATATCATATTTTTAACCTCGATAAACTTACCTATGCTGGAAACCTCGAAAATCTGCGCGATATCGAAGATAAACCTAACTATTCCTTTATCAGGGCGGATATTCAAGACAATGACGCTATAATGAAACTATTTGTGCTTCATCGGTTCGATGGGGTCATCCATTTGGCCGCCGAGTCTCATGTAGACCGTTCTATCTCCAATCCCCTCGAATTTGTCATGACCAATGTGGTGGGTACGGTCAATCTATTGAATGCTGCACGTTTTATCTGGAAAGGAAATTTCGAAGACAAACGATTTTATCATATTTCAACCGATGAGGTCTATGGTTCTTTAGGTTCAATAGGACTTTTCACCGAAGAAACTCCCTATGAGCCCCATTCCCCTTATTCAGCCAGCAAAGCCAGCAGTGATCATTTTGTGAGAGCTTACCACGATACTTATGGTTTGCCAACGGTTATTTCGAATTGTTCGAATAATTATGGCGCTTATCAGTTTCCTGAAAAACTTATTCCTCTGTGCATCAATAATATACGTTTCAATTTGACCTTGCCAGTTTATGGGAAAGGCGAAAACATAAGAGATTGGTTATGGGTTGAAGACCATGCGGCAGCTATCGATTTGATTTTTCATCGAGCACCTAATGGCGAAACCTATAACATAGGCGGAAATAATGAATGGAAGAACATCGACTTGATAAGACTTTTATGCAGAATAATGGATCGTAAGCTGGAAAGGCCTTCCGGAACCTCGGAAAAGCTGATTGCTTTTGTTAAAGACAGAGCTGGCCATGACCTGCGCTATGCCATCGACTCATCCAAGTTGCAGGAGCAATTAGGATGGAAACCCAGCGTAACTTTCGAGGAAGGCCTCGAAAAAACCATAGATTGGTATCTCTCCAATCCTGAATGGCTTGCTCATGTAACTTCTGGAGAATATCAAAAATACTATGAAGAGCAGTATATAAAACGATAAAACCTGCTCCCCTCATATTCGAGTTTTTCTTTTGAAAGGGTTAAATTCTCTATTTAATATGGCAACTGGCCAATATTTTCCTTAAAATTTGGAGAAAGTTTCGACTATTTTTCTATTTAAAAATAGAAGCGATTTTGGAGAAGCCCTCCTTAAACGAATCCATGGCCGATGAAAAGGTATCTTTAACCTCATCCCATTTTTCGTCGGTTGCTTCGCTTAGTGCTTCATATTTTTTTTGAAGCTCGTCTTTTTTTGCCTTCAATTCGTTGATCTTAGCTTCGTATTCGGCTCGAGTTTCAGCTTTAACCTTGTCCTTTTTGGCTTCCATTTCGTCGATCTTGGCAAAGAGATCGTCTATGTTCTTTTTTGCATTTTCCTTGAATTTTTCTCTATCCATAATTTTTATATTTTTAAATGTTTGACAGTGAATGAGATATATGATTATTTGATAATATCAGGCAATGTAGTACAAAATTATAGTAAATTTTATTTTTTAAAAATTGTCCGAATGATTTTTCGAACAAAATAGAAATTTCGATATAAAGAAATTGATTTTTCTTGATCTGTTCGGAAAATACTCATGAACGGATATGAATCAATCTATGAAAATAGCATCGGCCTCGTAGCGTAGGTTTTCTATGATGAATGCCTGGCGTTGGGGAGTATTTTTTCCCATGTAATATGCGAGAATTTCGTTGATAGCTTGGTCTTTGCGAAGAATTACGGGGTCGAGGCGCATTTGTGGGCCAATAAAATGACGAAATTCTTCGGGAGAAATTTCTCCCAAGCCTTTGAATCTGGTGATTTCAGGATTCTTTCCCGTTTTAGCCAAGGCTTCTTCCTTTTCTTCTTCATTGTAACAATAAAATGTATGTTGTTTGTTTCTTACCCTGAACAAAGGAGTTTGCAAAATGAATAAATGTCCGGCTTTTACCAGATCGGGGAAAAACTGAAGAAAGAATGTGAGCAGGAGCAGTCGGATGTGCATGCCATCCACGTCGGCATCGGTGGCAATCACAATCTGATTGTAACGTAGATTTTCCAAACCATCTTCGATATCGAGGGCTGATTGCAAGAGGTTAAATTCTTCGTTTTCGTAAACGATTTTTTTTGAAAGCCCATAGCTGTTCAAGGGTTTGCCTTTCAGGCTGAATACGGCCTGAGTATTGACGTCGCGGCTTTTAGTGATCGAACCACTTGCTGAATCTCCTTCGGTGATAAAAAGAGTGGATTCGAGTTTGCGAGGGTCGTTCGAATTGTAATGAATACGACAATCGCGTAATTTTTTATTGTGAAGACTAACTTTCTTGGCACTTTCGCGAGCAAGCTTCTTAATGCCTGCCATTTCCTTGCGTTCCTTCTCACTTTGCAGAATTTTACGCTGAATGGCTTCGGCCGTAGCAGGATTGATATGAAGATAATCGTCGAGATGTTTTTTTAGAAAATCATGAATATACTTGCTGACGCTTTGTCCTTCGGGTTCCATAAGGGTAGAACCGAGGCGTGTCTTGGTTTGAGATTCGAAGATGGGTTCCTGAATTTTAATGCTAATAGCGGCAATAAGACCAGTGCGAATATCGGAGGTATCATAATCTTTCTTGAAGAAATCTCGGATGGTTTTTACATAAGCTTCTCTAAAAGCCTGCTGGTGCGTTCCCCCCTGAATGGTATGCTGCCCGTTTACAAAGGAATAATACTCTTCTCCATAATGTGAGGAATCATGTGTGAAAGCGCATTCAAAATCAGCATCTTTCAGATGGATGATGGGATAAAGAGGTTCGGTTTCCATGTTTACTTCGAGCAAATCGGCCAATCCGTTTTTTGCCTGAAGTCGCTGGCCATTAAAGAGAATGGTAAGCCCGTTATTCAAAAAAGCATAGTTCCATAGCTGTCGTTCCACATGTTCGTTGAGAAAATGATAATTACCGAAGATTTCTTCATCGGGTATAAAACTAACAAGAGTTCCTGAACGTAAATCAGAGGATTGTTCTATCTCTTTTATCAGCAATCCTTTATGAAATTCAACAATCTTTGTCTTTCCATCGCGAATGCTTTGAATCTGAAACCATGATGACAAGGCATTGACGGCTTTACTCCCAACACCGTTCAGTCCTACCGACTTTTTAAAAACCTTCGAATCATATTTTGCGCCGGTATTGATTTTCGAGACACATTCAAGCAGGCGTCCCAGGGGAATACCCCTGCCATAGTCTCTTACATTCACTCGCCGATCCTGAATGTTTACTTCTATGGTTTTGCCAAATCCCATCACGAATTCATCAATGGCGTTGTCCATGATTTCTTTCAGGAGAACATAGATGCCGTCGTCGTGTGAAGCCCCATCACCCAGCTTTCCAATATACATTCCGGGCCGCATGCGAATATGTTCACGCCAGTCGAGTGAGCGAATACTTTCTTCATTATAACTTGCTGATTCTATAATTGAACTCATTATTTCATCCCTTTGTTGCAAAGATAAGGCTAATTCGCGCACGGAACTATGGATAACCGAAAAGAATTCGAGATGCATTTATGGAGGAATTCAAAACCCTTAGAGACTTTTCCGTAATTTCGTGCTGTTTTATATCTAAACCTTTAAAGATTTTCGATGAAAAAATTTTTACTCATTATCAATTTATTGGCTTTTAGTTGGACCTTTGGTCAGGGAAATTCGAAATATGTGAATCCATTTATTGGAACCGACAAAATGGGGCATACTTTTCCAGGGGCTACGGTTCCATTTGGATTTGTGCAGTTGAGTCCCGATACCGATACAATTCCTTATAATGATGGGAATGTCTATAATCCTCAGGTTTATCAGTATTGTGCAGGTTATCAGTATAACGATCCGACCATTGTGGGGTTTAGTCATACTCATTTGCATGGTACGGGTCATTCCGATTTGGGCGATTTTTTATTGATGCCTGTTTCAGGCAAGATAAAAATCAATCCCGGTATAGCTTCAAAACCAGGGAGTGGCTATAGAAGCCGATACGACAAAAGTCGTGAAAAGGCCGAAGCGGGTTATTACCGGGTTTGTCTTACCGATTATGACATAGATGCGGAACTTACGGCTACCCAGCGCACTGGCGTACATCGTTACACTTTTCATCGTGCCGACAGCTGCTACCTTTTACTCGATATGACGCATGGAATTTATAATTACGACGGCAAAGTCGTGTGGAGCTCATTACATGTAGTCAATGATACACTGGTTACGGGTTATCGTCAAACCAACGGATGGGCCCGTGAGAGGTTTATCTATTTTGCCATGACATTTTCTAAACCCGTTCAGGAATATAATTTGCTCAATCTTGATAAGGAAATCTATACAGGTTTTTGGCGCAGATGGAAAATGGACCATAATTTTCCAGAACGTAGCGGTCGGAAATTAAAGGCCATTTTTAAGTTCGATATTCGATCGGGTGAACAATTGGTTGTAAAAATGGGTATTTCAGGAGTGAGTGAGCAAGGTGCCATGAAAAATCTTCTTACCGAAGCAGCTCCTTTTACCTTCGATGAGATTCGAAAGCAGGCAACACAGAGCTGGGATGCTGAATTGAACAGAGTTAAGATCGTAGCTACGAATGAGGAAAAAATTGTGTTTTACACTGCGCTGTATCACAGTTTATTGTGTCCAAATATTTATCAGGATGTAGATGCTCGGTATCGTGGCCTCGATCATGAGATTCATACTACCCAAGGATTTACCAATTATACGGTTTTTTCATTATGGGATACTTTTCGTGCCTTGCATCCTTTCCTTTTGCTCTATCATCCATCACAAGCCAACGACATGATTCGCTCCATGCTTGCTCATGCCAGCCAGAGTGTGCATGGCATGCTTCCCGTTTGGTCGCATCATGCCAACGAAAATTGGTGTATGACAGGTTACCATGCCTTACCAGTCGTTGCCGATGCCTGGGTAAAGGGCATTAGAGATTTTCCGCCCGACCAGGCCTTAAAGGATATGCTGCAAACGGCAACCTACAAATCTTACGATGGATTGGGTGAATATATGCAGTTGGGATATGTTGCCTCTGAAACATCCCCAACTTCGGTGTCAACGACGCTTGAATATGCTTACGACGACTGGACACTTTCACAAATGGCCTTAGCCCTCGGCAAGGATAGTCTGGCAAAAATCTTCAAGAATCGTTCCTTGAATTACCGTAATGTATTCGACTATGAAACCGGAATGATGCGCCCTAAAAAACGTAATGGACACTTCGTGAAACCTTTCGATCCTCTGTCGACGCATAATCAGGGATTTATAGAGGGGAATGCCTGGACTTACAGCCTCTTTGTACCTCATGATATCGATGGCTTAATCCAGCTAATGGGCGGCGCAAATAAACTCGAAGCCTATCTCGATACGTTGTTCACCATGTCGTTGCCCGAAGAATATTACGAAAATACTGAAGATATTACTAAAGATGGGGTAATGGGAAATTATGTCCATGGAAATGAACCCGGGCACCATATTCCTTATTTGTATAATTACACTTCGCATCCTTGGAAAACAGGATTGCAGGTCGAAAAAATTTTGAAAACATTCTATAGAAATTCTCCATCAGGCCTTTGTGGCAATGATGATTGCGGTCAGATGTCGGCCTGGTATATCTTTAGTTCATTGGGTTTTTATCCGATTTGCCCGGGTAGCACCGAATATACCATAGGCAGGCCTGCTTTTGAGGAAATTAACTTCCAGCTTGAGAATGGTCATAATATTCATATCGTTACGAAAAATTTTCGGTCTGATATACCTTATGTACAGCAGGTTCTCCTCAACGGCAAACCCCTTTCAACCCCATTTATTCATCATTCTGATTTGAAAGATGGAGCTCAGATAGAATTTATCATGGGGAAGAGTCCTAAAATTTGAAAAGTTTTCGATGATTTGAATCCATCTGGGATTCTGAAGTATCAAATAAATAGAAAGATAAAAGAATGCAATTCATTTTGATTCTGGAGCTAATGTGAGGATTTGTAGCTTGGGATTGATATGAATGCACAATTCGAGCAGGCTGAAAATTTTTATAGACGGAGATTTCAGTATGATGAGGATTTTGGAAATTTTTAATCCCCTAAAGATGTAACCATAGGAATCGAGTAAAGTATTTAATTTTACTTCGGCAAAACGAAAATCTTATGAAAAAGAAGGAAGAGAGTAAGAGTATTCATCAATGGGCAGAGGACGACCGGCCTCGGGAAAAGATGCTGAAAAAGGGACCCGATTCATTGAGCAATGCAGAATTACTGGCTATTTTAATATCTTCAGGTAACATTGAAGAGAGTGCTTTAGATTTGGCAAAGCGCATCTTACAGGATCACCAGAACAATTTAACGGCTCTTTCCAGACTGGAATTATCGGATTTGATGAAATATAAAGGAATTGGAATGGCAAAGGCCGTTACCATAAAGGCCGCTTTGGAGCTTGGCAAGCGCCGACTCTCCGAGGAAGCCTTTGAACAGGGGAAAATTCAGTCGAGCAAGGATGCTTATCTGATTTTCAGGAAATATTTAGAAGATAATCATTATGAGCGATTTTATGCATTGTTCTTGAACAAGGCCAACAGTCCTTTAGGCGAACCGATTTTGATAGGTGAAGGAGGGACGGATGGAACGGTAGTTGATCCCAAGCGCATCATGCGGTTGGCCCTCGAAAAGTTTGCTTCTTCTCTCATCATTGCACATAATCATCCCTCAGGGAATCTTCAACCAAGTGCCGCCGATATTAATCTTACCGAAAAGATTGCTGCCGCAGGTAAGTTGCTCGATATTGTTCTTCTCGATCATCTTATTATTGGAATCAACAATTATTACAGTTTTGCCGAAGCACGAAAACTTTGAAATTCTGCTTCATGGCATATTTCTCGAAAGGAATGGTTGTTTGAAAAAGAAACGTATTTGTGGAGGTTCTTCGAGGTGTTGAATGTGAATTTACCTTCCTGAATAAGAGTTTGTTGCCTTATGTTTTCGATTTAGTCGAGTGGGATCAAGAAAATCTTCTTGTCAAAAAGAAAGCACGGAAATCTCATCAGATAAGGGAATTCGATTGTCTGTCTGAATTATTTGATGGATTCGCAGGAATGATAATTTCAATGGTTCGAACATTCATTGAGAATGAAGTTTGCCGAAATCATCCAAACGAAGGGAAAATTATTTAGGTTTGTGGTTCGAAAAATCAAGATTAAAATTTTCGTGATATGGCCAATTTGAATACGAATTATATGGGCTTGAATTTGAGAAGCCCTATTATAGCTGGTAGTTCAGGATTAACCTCTTCTCTAAAGAACATCGTCGAGATCGAGCGGCAGGGCGCGGGTGCGGTTGTATTGAAATCCATTTTCGAAGAACAAATCAGGTTTGAGGCGCATCAGGCCCATTCTTTTCAGCAATCGCCTTATCCTGAAGCATGGGATTATATTCATCAATACACTCAATCGCATGAACTCGATAAATATCTTCGATTGATTTTTGATGCTAAGGAAAATACGTCTTTCCCTATCATTGCAAGCATTAACTGTATTACTGCTGCTCAGTGGACGAGTTTTGCCCGGCAGATCGAACAAGCGGGTGCTGATGCACTCGAATTAAATATATTTATCCTTCCTTCCGACCCTTTCAGGAGTAGTGAAGAAAACGAGAAACTTTATTTCGATATAGCAAAGGCTGTACTCAGGGAACTGAATATTCCTGTAAGCATTAAGCTGAGCTGGTATTTTTCGAGTTTGACCAGGACGTTTTTACAGTTATCATGGACAGGAATCAAAGGGATGGTACTTTTCAATCGTTTTTACAGTCCCGAGATTGATATAGATACCTTGGAAGTAACCAGCGGGCATGTGTTCAGTCAACCTGGTGAGCTCAATCTCCCTTTGCGCTGGATTGCCATGCTGAGCGACAGAATGCATTGCGATTTGGCGGGTTCGACGGGTGTGGATAGTGGCGAAGAGGCTTTGAAACTCTTACTGGTTGGCGCAAAAGCCGTACAAATGGTGTCGGCTCTCTATCGTTATGGTTTTTCACGTATTGCCGATACTAACCAGCAAATTGGTTCTTGGATGGACCAGCGTGGATATGAATCACTTGAACAGATTATTGGTAAAATGAGTCTGAAAAATATAGAAAATCCTGCTTCATACGAACGTGTCCAATTTATGCGTCATTTTGCAGGAGTAGAATAGATTTTTCATGATTCTTATTGATGAAATATTTATTCGATCATTTATATCTCAGGTCTTTTTACCGCAAGAAAGGTAATGACAGGCAAGTGATCGCTATATCCACCTTCGTATTTCATGCCGTTATAAGTACGATAGATTTTTTTCCCAGTATAATTTTTGTCTTTTGTCAGCATGAAAGGGGGAGCAAATATTTTTGCTTTTCGGGCTCTCAGGTGCAATTTGCCTTCGTATAAAGTTTTCGAAACGATTATATTATCAATAATATCCCATTGACCTTGAAATTTATGACTACCTGCATTTTGCGTTTTCATCAATGGAGCCATCAGATTGATAAGAGATGATTCGCAGTTTGCTGTATCTATGCAGGCCTGAAGCACGTCTTTCACCGAAATGTCGAAAGGATTATCATTCAAATCGCCCATAATCAGTATATTGGCTTCGCCTTGATGAAGCAAAGAATCTACTTGTTGTTTAAGTGTAAGCGCGGCGGCAAAGCGCCGAGGGAGTGAACCTGCCACGCCTCCATATTTCGATGGCCAGTGATTCACGAAAATATGCAGAGTATCTATATCCCTTACCAAGCCTTTCACATAGAGAATATCTCTGGTCTGCAAAAGCTCTCCTTTTTCGTTTTTTACCCGTATGGGCCTTGAAATCAAAGGCATAAAATCATCGGGATTATATAATAGAGCAACGTCGATTCCTCGCGGATCAGGGCTTTCGTAGTGGATAAAACGATATCCAACCGATTTGAGAGCCGTATATTGGGTGAACATCTGCAAAACGTTTCGGTTTTCCACTTCACAAAGACCAATGATTGAAGGATTGTCCCATTCACCTGAAGCAAGAATCACACGGGCTAGATTATTCAATTTTTTATATAGCCGGGCTTTCGTCCAATGATAGTTTCCTTCGGGGGTAAAGCCTTCATCCGTTTTTTCCGGATCATCTTCGGTATCGAAGAGGTTTTCGGTATTGTAAAACATTACAATGAGCTGATTCTCTTGTGCACGAGCGAGTAGGCAAATTAAAATCAGCCCAAGGATGAGAAGTTTCTTCATCTTTTCGAATGTTTCAATTGGTGGATGGCAAGCTGGGGATCGGATTGAGAAAAAATGCTGTTCCCTACCACTAAAATATCGACACCTGCATCGATCAAGGACTGAGCATTGTCCAAACCTACGCCTCCATCCACTTCGATCAACGCCTTCGAGCCTGACTCGAGAAGCATTTTTTTTAGTTTTCTGATTTTTTCGATTGTTTGAGGAATGAATACTTGCCCACCAAAACCTGGATTCACCGACATTAAAAGAATGATGTCTACTTGGTGAAGTACATTTTCAATATTTACTAGAGAAGTGTGAGGATTGAGTACTGCACCGGCTTTCATTCCCAGTTGCTTGATAGTAGTTAGATGGCGATGCAGATGCGGAGAAACTTCGACGTGTACACTTAAAATATCGGCCCCGGCTTCTCGAAATTCTTTGAAATATTTCTCGGGTTCTACCATCATTAAATGCACATCCAATGGCTTGGTAGTGTGTTTCCTAATTGCACGAATTACTGGAAAACCAAAAGTAAGATTGGGAACAAATACCCCGTCCATGATGTCGAGATGAATCCAATCGGCTTCGCTAAGCTGCAACATAGAAATCGTATCCGATAATTTGGAAAAATCAGTAGTCAGAATAGAAGGTGCAATTAAAGTCATAAGCAGATTGTTAGAATGCAATATTCATAAAAATTTTTTAAATAGAATGCATAACATCGAAATTCGATTCAAATGATTTGTTTTAAATGATGAATAATGAATAATAATAGATTCGTTGCACAGGCATAGGACAATTGCACTCGCTTCATGCTACATTTCGACCTTTCCGAAGTTTTATTTCGGTAGGAAACTAAAGGATAATTTGCTGTATCTTTAAATTTGCAAAAATATAGGACACGAACTTTACGTTTTCGTTTCATGAAAATGACCTTTCCTTCCATTCTTTTCATTCTTTTTTTATATACGATGCCATTTTCACAGGTGCAATCATTACCTGTAGAAATAAAATGCAGTGAAGTGGCAGCGAATGGCGATGTTACCATTTATTGGCAGCCAGGGGGGAGTGTTATTGATTTTCAGCGAAATGAAGTTTACTATTCATCCGATATTTTTTCTTCTTTCGACCTCATTGCTCAGATTCCGGATTTGGAAATATTGCATTATCGACATATTGGAGCAAATGCCAATGCTGTTCATGCTTATTATTTCGTTAGGACTATTACTACTACGGGCCTTTCGTTTGATTCGGATACGATTGCAGCCATTTTACCGGTTGGTTCTATCCTCGACCAAACTTATATTCAACTGCAATGGAATGCTTTGATGGATACTTTGCCATCGAGTTGTGATGGGTGGTACAGAATTTTTTGCCGGGAAGAGGGTGGAAAGTGGACAAAAATAGACAGTACAACTGATTTGAGTTATATACATGAGGTTCGTCCCTGCGTGGACAGGTATTACAAGATTGAAGTGGATGATAGTTATTGTGGATCGGTTTCAGCTATTGCAAAGGTTGATCATGATATCGAACAGCCACCTACACCCATTTTCGATAGTGTAAGTGTTGTGAATGGCCGGATACATTTAGGCTGGCAAGAGGTGAATGCTCCCGATGCAGCGGGTTACATTGTTTATTTGCAAGATCAGGGCATTTGGGATACACTGGCGTTAATTCCAGATGCTCATACCACTTTTTTTATCGATACGCTGAATGATCCTTCAGTAAAATCATGGAAATATTCTGTTGCAGCCTTCGATTATTGTGGCAATGTGAGCGAGGACATGGGAATTTCCCAAGCCCAGGGATCGATTTTATTGGCTGAGCCTATTTTTGAAGTATGCTTAGGACGCATCCGGCTTCATTGGTCTTCTTATACCAACCTGCCGGGAGGCCTCGGCGGGTATACGGTGTATCTGAGCGAAAATAACAACACGTTTTATCCTTTCGTCCATCTAAATGCTTCGACCTTGACTTATGACTTTATTCAGCCTCAAGATAAGGTAAAATATTCTTTTTTTATCAGAGCAAATTCGATCAACGGACAAATCTCCGCATCGAGTAATGTTCGTTACTTACATGTAAGAATACCCCCTCAACCCGAATACGCTTATATTCGTTATGGCACTGTGGTGAACAATCAATCAATTGCCCTCGGGTTTCATGTAGATACTGCGGCTCCTATTCAAAAATTCTTTCTTCAAAGAATGACCAATTATTCGGGAAATTTTGCACAAGTGAAGGAGTTTACGCAAAAAGATGCTGTTATATATTTTATAGATTCTGCGGTAAATGTTTCGAAAAACCAGTATCATTATCGTTTAATTGTTTTGGATAGTTGTGGCGAAGAGACCTTAGTATCAAATCTAGCTTCGAACATATTGTTGAAAAATCCGCACAGCTCCGATTTGCAGTGGAATGCATATAGAGATTGGTATAATGGCCTCGAAGGGTATGAAGTTTACAGGATAGAATTTTTAGACACTGTTTTGGTAGCAAAACTAAATCCCGACGACACAATATGGAGCGATCCAAATATCGATCGTGAAACAGGTGCTATGTATTTTATACGCGCTATAGAAGCCCATGGCAATCCTTTTTTCTTCAAGGAGATTTCACAATCCAATACGGTAGTCATCGAACCAGATTATCATTTTTATATTCCCACTGCTTTTATCCCTTTTCGCAGCACTGTCGGTCATATTTTCAAACCTTTTATCATGGCCATCGATCCCACAGAATATTATTTTGCTGTTTTCAGTCGAATAGGGCAGATGATTTTCGAAACCCACTCGCTCGATGAAGGCTGGGATGGTACTTGTAAGGGGAAAAAAGTGGAAAGTGGGGTTTATGTGTATTATATCCGTTTTTTAACACGAAAAGGCAAATATTTTGATCGGTCGGGAACTTTCGTATTGCTCGACTGAGCCTATATACTCGTCGGAAAGTGCAGTATCGAGGAGTGTGGAATTTATAAACATGACTGCTTGGTGAGCAATGCTTTAAAATTCCTATTTTTGCAGAATTGAAAAAGAAAGCTATGAAAGAAAGAACTGCGAGAGTCGAGCGGGAAGGGCTCACTTACGATGACGTTCTTCTTGTTCCTTCTTATTCGGAGGTGATACCACGCGAAGTGGATATCTCCTCTTATTTCAGTCGGAATATTGCTGTAAAGATTCCCATTGTGACGGCTGCCATGGATACGGTTACCGAATCGACAATGGCCATTGCCATTGCTCGCGAAGGCGGTATTGGAGTGATTCATAAGAATATGACCATCGAACAGCAGGCCTTGGAGGTTAGGAAGGTGAAACGCGCCGAGGCCGGAATGATACTTCAGCCTATTACGGTAAATGTAAATGCCAGGGTTGCCGATGCCATCAATATTATGCGTGAACATAAAATCGGCGGCATCCCAGTGGTAAACGATGATCTCATCTTGGTGGGCATAATTACCAACCGCGATCTTCGTTTCGAACGTAACATCCAGAAATCGGTGAGTGAGGTTATGACCCAGAAAGTCATCACCACCGAAGAATTTACTGACTTCGAAACAGCGGCAGAGATTTTGAATCAGTATAAAATAGAAAAATTACCCGTAGTAGACAAACAAGGACATTTAATTGGCTTAATTACCTACAAAGACATCATAAAACTCAAGTCAATGCCTAATGCCTGTAAGGACGATAAAGGCAGGTTGCGGGTAGCTGCTGCCGTTGGTGTTGCTAGAGATACACTCGAAAGAGTGAATGCTCTTGTAGCCGAAGGAGTCGATGCTGTAGTCATCGATACGGCTCATGGTCATTCTAAAGCCGTTTTAGAAATGGCTCGTCAGGTAAAATCAGCTTTCCCTGACATCGACATTGTGGTAGGTAATATTGCAACTCGCCAAGCAGCCGAAGACCTTTTGAAGTTAGATATTGATGCCATCAAGGTGGGAATTGGACCGGGTTCCATCTGCACGACCAGAATTATAGCCGGAATAGGCGTTCCTCAACTTACTGCCATCATGGAGGTTTATGATGTGATAAAAGATACCCCTGTGCCTTTGATTGCTGACGGAGGTATTCGCTTTACGGGAGATATCGTAAAGGCCCTTGCAGCAGGTGCGTCCACAATCATGGCAGGTTCTTTGTTCGCGGGCGTGGATGAATCACCCGGCGAAGCCGTAATTTACGAGGGAAGAAAATATAAGACTTACAGAGGTATGGGCTCCATTGAGGCTATGCAGAAAGGTTCGAAGGATCGTTATTTTCAGGATATGGAAGACGATATTAAGAAATTGGTTCCCGAAGGTATAGTGGGAAGAGTTCCCTATAAAGGTTCTCTCAATGAAGTGGTTACTCAAATGGTGGGAGGCATGAGATCGGGTATGGGTTATACTGGTTGCAAAAATATATCGGAACTTCGAAAGGCTACCTTCATCCGTATTACCCAAGCCGGAATCATCGAAAGCCATCCTCACGATGTAACTATTATAAGTGAGGCTCCTAATTATAGCCGTTAATCTTCATGAAGAAAATCAATAAATAAAATTGTATATATATGAGAAGAAAAACTTTTGGGTTTATTGCAGTTTTTGTAGGTCTTTCCTTGATCATTTGTAAAACACATGCTCAAAATTCGAGTGATCCTGTTTTGATGACCATTGACGGACAACCCGTCAGAGTGAGTGAATTTCTCAATATCTATTCAAAGAATAATGTTCAGTCAGAAGTAGCTGATAAAAAATCGATGGAAGAATATCTCGAACTTTTTATCAATTTCAAATTGAAAGTTAGAGATGCAGAAGTTAATGGACTCGACACGGTAAAGGTTTTGAAAGACGAGCTGGCTGGATATAGGAAACAATTATCGGCGCCCTATTTCATCGATTCTGTCGTTTTCCGGAAACTGGTAAATGAAGCTTACGAACGTATGCAATGGGATTTGCGGGCCAGTCATATCCTGCTTCGTTGCGACAAGGATGCTTCGCCTTCCGACACGCTTGCTACCTGGAAAAGAATGGATGAAATATTGCGAAAAGCCTGTTCAGGCGAGCCTTTCGAGCGGCTTGCTATTCAATATTCCGAAGATCCTTCGGCCCGAGATCGCGAAGCCACTTCACAACATCCTTTTATCAAGGGCAATCGCGGCGATTTGGGTTTCTTCACTGTTTTCAATATGGTTTATCCTTTCGAAACAGGTGCATACCGCACTCAACCAGGCAAAATCTCCGATATCGTGCGAACGGATTTTGGTTATCACATCATCAATGTAACCGATAAACGCTCGGCTTTGGGGAAAGCTCAGGTGGCTCATATCTTCTTTCAAATACCACCCAAAGCCTCGCATTCTGATAGCCTTCGCATTCAAGCACGTGCTGACTCAGTTTATCAACTTCTCGCTAATGGAGCGGACTTTTCCAAGTTGGCCAAAACCCTTTCCGATGACAAGGGCTCAGCCATGCATGATGGTGTTTTGCCATGGTTTACATGCAATCGACTGGTTCCTGAATTCGTTGAAGTGGTCTATCCCCTCAAAAATGGCGAAATTGCCAAACCCGTCCTCACTTCTTATGGCTGGCATATCATCAAGATGATCGACCGTAAACCTGTTGCATCATTCGATGAAGTCTATAACGATCTCATCCAAAGAATCGAAAAAGACATGAGATACAACCTTTGTAAACAAAGCTTGATCAATAAATTAAAAACAGAATATCAACTTTCTCATTATCCTAAAGCCTTATCCGATTTTTATAATTTGGTTGACGATAGTATATTTGTCGGTAAATGGCAAATGCCTCCAGCAAAGAAATTAAAAAAACAACTCTTCCGTTTCGACGATAAAAAGTATTCACAAGCCGATTTTGCACAGTATTTATATAAAAATCAGAAAAAACAACCTGCGAAAGACAAGATCACTTATGTGAACAACATGTATAAGGCTTATGTGGATCAAGAAATCTTGGCATACGAAGACGCTATTCTCGAAACCAAATATCCTGAATTTGGCCTGCTGATGAAAGAATATCACGATGGTATCCTTTTATTCGAGATCACTCAGAAAAAAGTCTGGGATAAAGCCATAAGAGATACTACCGGACTTCAGCAATACTACGAAAAAATTAAGCAGAATTATATGTGGCCTCAGCGTAAGGAAGCTACAGTGGTAATGATAAAAAATATTGCCGATGCTCAAACGGCCAAACAACTTGCCAAACAAATTACCGAATGGATTAATTTGGCTGACATGACTACCGAAACCATAAAGGATAAAATTCTACAAGATTCTATGCTACTTGTAGATATTAACCGCGAAAAGTTTCTCGATGGCGATAACCCAATGGTTGATAGACTTCATAAACCTGGCGAAATGACTCAGGATGTCAGTCCCGACGAAAGTGGAAAGTTCAATCTGAATCTGGTGATACTTCACCGAATTCTTGACCCTGAACCTAAAGACCTGGCCGATATTCGTGGACATATTACCGCCGAATACCAGAATTATCTGGAAAATGAATGGCTGAAGGAATTGCGCTCAAAATATCCTGTGGAAGTTGACCACAAGATATTCGAGACGATCTGTGCTCGAAACTGATATTGAAAGCTTTTGATGAACAGGATTTTTCTCTTCATTCATCAGGGCAACCCCTTGGCATTTTCTCACGATGATCACGATGCCGAATTAACCCGATTCTTATAATTATATCATGCATGAGAAGATAAGGCAAATGACTCGAAACCATTCCCGAAGGGATTCGCAATATATAGAGCATGGCGAGGTTATATGCTTGAGATGTTATGTCGAATAAAAGACCTGATTTTTTATGATACAATGTGGATGATGTTTAAAAGTGATAGATTGATTCGAATGAAATGTAAGATTTTTTTGTTTTCGTGTTTAATGATATTGTGTTTTGCGGGATGCAATTACATCAAAAAGAAATTCCGGCCCAATGAAACCATTCTGGCCAGAGTTCATGATGATTATCTGTATAGTTCTGACATAAAAGGAATTGTGCCCGAAGGAACCCCTCGCGAAGACAGTATACTTATTGTGAAAAATTTTATCGAAAACTGGGTACGTAATCGTGTCGAGCTACATCATGCCGAAAAGAACCTTTCCGCTGACGAGAAAAATTTCAAAGAGCAGTTGGACGATTATCGTAATTCTTTGATTATATATACTTACGAAAGCCATCTAATTCGGCAAAAACTCGATACAATGGTTTCTATCGAAGAAATCGAAGATTATTATCGAAAGAACAAACAAAATTTCGTTTTACGAGAGCCCATTGTTAAAATGATTTATGTGAAGATTTCGAAAGATTCGTTGAGAGCTGCGCAATTGGCCAGAAAATTTCTGCAGCCAGATACAATACTCGATTACGACGCATTCGAAAGGTTTTGCCTCACCCGTACCAGTGATTATTATATCAGTATCAATAACTGGTTTTTGTTTCGTGATTTGCAGAATATGGCCCCCATTACCACTTTCAATGAAGAACTTTTCTTGAAGAACAATCGATTGATCGACCTGACCGATGACCAATGGAGATACCTGGTACGCATATATGCCTATGTAACCAAAGATGGTATTTCACCTCTGAGCATGGAGATGGAAAACATCAAAAATATCATACTCAATACTCGTAAACAGGAATTAATCAGGAATATGCGCGAAAACCTTTACGAAAAAGCTTTGAAGAGCGATGATATCGAATTTTATTAACTGTTTGATAAATAATGAAAAAATTTAGAATATTTTTTTTGGATTTGTTTTTGTTCGTAACAAGCGTTGGGCTTTTTGCCCAGGAAAGTGCTGTGATAGATGAAATAGTAGCGGTAGTAGGAAACAAAGTGATTTTACTTTCCGACATCGAGAATCAATACATACAATACAGAGCGCAGGGAAATATCAGAGGGGGAGCCGAACAAACCAAATGCGCCATTCTCGAAAGCCTTCTGTTTAATAAACTGCTGCTCAATCAGGCTGATATCGACAGCGTGGAGGTTACCGATAAACAAGTCGAATCGGAACTCGACAGACGAATAAAATATTTTATTCAGCAAATTGGTTCGAAAGAAAAGTTAGAAGAATATTTCAAGAAGTCGTTGAATGAAATAAAGAATGAATTCAGGGAAATCATCCGTGATCAGATGCGCATGGAAATGGTTCAGTATAATTTGACGAAAAATGTGAAGATTACACCTACCGAAGTTCGTTCATATTTCAAGAAGATGCCCTCCGACAGTATTCCCATGGTGAATTCCGAGTATGTTATTGGACAAATTGTGAAGAAGCCCAAAACGAGTTTAGCCGACGAAATCGAGGTAAAGGAAAAACTGCGCGCTTTGCGCAAGCGAATTCTCGAAGGTGAAAATTTTGCTACCCTGGCGGTTCTTTACAGTGAAGACCCGGCTACGGCAGCCAGGGGTGGCGAAGTAGGACTTTATGGCAGAGGAGAATTATATCCCGAATACGAAGCCGTTGCCTTTAAGTTGAAAGAAGGTGAGATTTCCGATATTGTTCAAACCAAAGCAGGTTATCATATTATTCAACTCATTGAACGCCGTGGCGATTATGTGAATACACGACACATCCTCATGACCCCGAAAATCTCACCCGAAGAACTTCAAAAAGCAGCCACATTTCTCGACAGTGTGGCTCAGCTTATCAATAATAAGAAAATCACTTTCGAAGAAGCTGTGGATAAATTCTCGGATGATCCCAATAAAATGAATGGTGGTTTGATGATCAATCCTGTTACGGGAACTACACGTTTCGAACCCGATCATCTCGATCCCAAAGTATTTTACGTAATCGACAAACTGGAACCCGGCCAGGTTTCAGGCCCTGTCCCATTTAAAACCGACGAGGGGAAAGACGCTTATCGCTTGCTCTATCTTAAGGAAAAAAGCAAACCCCACCGCGCTAATCTAAAAGACGATTACGATCGCATCCAAAATTGGGCTTTAGAGTATAAAAAGGACCAGGTTCTGCAAAAATGGGTGAAAGAACGCATCAGGCAAACCTATATCTTTATTAATCCTGCCTATGCCAATTGCCAGTTCCAACATCAATGGACCGACAGAACTGGCGAAGACTACAAATAGCAACATCTAATAAAGTTAATTCTTTTTCATGAAAACTTACGAAGAAACGGAATCCATACAGCAGCTTCACGATGTTTATGAAAAAATGAAAGCCGAGATTGGCAAAATGATCATTGGCCAGCACGAAACCATCGAAAAGGTAATTACTTGCATCTTCAGCCAAGGGCATTGTTTACTGATTGGTGTACCTGGGCTAGCCAAGACGCTGTTGGTTAATACCGTGGCTAAAGTTCTCGGGCTTTCGTTCAATCGTATTCAATTTACACCCGATTTAATGCCATCCGATATCATAGGTACTGAAATTTTGGATGAAAACCGAAGATTTCGTTTTATGAAAGGCCCTGTTTTTGCACATGTCATACTTGCTGATGAAATCAATCGTACCCCTCCAAAAACCCAATCGGCTTTGTTGGAAGCCATGCAGGAGAAGTCCGTTACAGTGGCGGGCACCACTTATAGCCTGGATAATCCCTTTTTCGTGCTGGCTACGCAAAATCCCATAGAACAGGAGGGAACCTATCCTCTACCCGAAGCCCAGCTTGACCGTTTCATGTTCAATATCTGGTTGGATTACCCTTCCTTGAAGGAAGAGATTAATATAGTGGAAGCAACCACAGGTGCTGGGCTTCAACAACCTTCCCAATTGCTCGATGCCCAACAGATTTTATATTATCAAGATTTAATCAGGCAATTACCCGTTACTCCGATTATTTATGAATATGCCGTGAAGCTGGCTCGTAGTACACGTCCTGGGCCGGGAGCATCTTTGTTTACCTCCAAATATATTACATGGGGAGCCGGTCCGCGTGCTTCGCAATATCTCATCCTTGGCGCAAAATGCCATGCAGCCCTCGATGGAAGATATGCACCCGATGTGGACGATGTGCGTGCCGTTGCTACTTCTGTTCTGCGCCATCGCATCGTTCGTAATTATAAGGCTGAAGCCGAAGGAATTTCTGTGGATGATATTATCCGTCATCTGATGGAAACTCGATAGAGAAAAAATGTTTTAAGAAATCATTACTTATGCTGAAACTTATTCGATTCTTGATGATCTGTGCCCGCCATCGTTTTATCTTATTGGGGATTTTATTGTTATCATTCGGTAATTCATACGCCGATGAAGGTATGTGGCTTCCTCTTCTGTTAGAAAAACTCAACCAGAGGGATATGCAGATGAAAGGCCTGAAGATAACTGCCCGCGATATTTATGATGTAAATCATTCCAGTTTGAAAGATGCTATCGTACAATTTGGAGGAGGTTGTACTGCCGAAGTAGTTTCCGACCAAGGCTTGCTCTTAACGAATCATCATTGTGGTTATGGCTACATTCAACGACATAGCTCGGTACAGCAGAATTATCTCGAAGAAGGATTCTGGGCCCGAACCCTTGAGGATGAGTTACCATGCACTGGATTAAAGGTATCGTTCCTTATCGAAATGCGTGATGTGAGTCAAACCATTCTCGAGAACCTAACGCCCGAAATGAATGAGAAAACTCGTGCCAAGACCATTTCGCAAATCAGCGGGCAAATTACCAAGGAAGCTATTCAGGGAACTCATTATCAGGCGGAGATAGAACCATTTTACAATGGAAATCAGTTTTATCTCTTTATTTATGAAATTTTTAGGGATGTTCGCCTTGTAGGAGCACCTCCATCGAGTATAGGAAAATTTGGCGGCGATACTGACAATTGGATGTGGCCCAGGCATACGGGCGATTTTTCGGTTTTCCGTATCTATGCCGATGCAAATAATCTCCCAGCCGATTATAGCCCCAATAACCGACCTTACCAACCTCGCCGTTTTCTTCCCATCTCTTTGAAAGGAATAGAGAAAGGTGATTTTACTTTTGTTTATGGATATCCCGGTTCTACTCGGGAATATCTCCCATCTTTCGTCATTCGGTCTATTACCGAACAACAAAATCCTGTCAGGATTCACCTGCGCGATATTCGTCTTCGAATTATGGATGAATACATGCAGGTAAATAAAACCATCTGCATTCAATATGCCTCCAAAAGTGCAGGTTTAGCCAATGGCTGGAAAAAATGGACGGGCGAAAATCGCGGCATAACCCGAATAAATGCTATTTCACGAAAACAGGATTATGAAAGTAATTTTTCTCGATGGGCCCAACATGGACCTTACAACGAATTGCTTCCGCTTTACGAAAAAAAATACCTGGAGTATGCCTATTATCGCGTCTCTGAACTATGGCTTTCGGAGGCTGCCTTTGGAATAGAATGTCTTTCGATAGCCCGTTCATTTCAGACACTGGTGGATGCTTCGGTGAAACCTCGACCCGATACGGCCTTCATTCGAAAAACCAAAAAACAACTGCTTGCCAGTCTCCCATCATTTTACAAAAATTATTACCCACCCCTTGATTTTGAAATGATGAAAACCTTACTGGATGAATACCAGAAGAATAGACAAAATATCCTCTTCCCAATCTCGCTGGACAATTGGAACCAGAAATATGGCGGCCGCCTTTCGGCGATTTTCGATAAATCTTTGTTCCCCCATCAGGAACGTTTACTGGGCTTACTGAAAAATTACAAACCCTCCGATGCAAGGAGAATTCTAAAAGACCCAATTTATGAACTTGCTTCTTCATTGAGCTCGTTTCATAAAAATGAACTGCAGGCAAGAGTAAAACCTCTTCAGCAGTCGCTCGACAGCCTCCAGCGGACTTACATGAAAGCACAGATGGAAATGGAGCCCGATCGATTGTTCTATCCCGATGCCAATTCCACGCTTAGGGTTGCTTACGGAAACATTCTCGATTATTACCCTCGCGATGCCGTGCATTATCTTCACCAAACTACTCTGAAAGGTGTAATCGAAAAAGAAGACTCAGTAATAGCCGACTATCAGGTGCCTATCAGACTGAAACAGCTTTACGAACAGAAGAATTTTGGGCGATATGCCGATAAATCGGGTAACATGCCGGTGGCTTTCATTGCCAATAATCACACCTCGGGTGGAAACTCGGGAAGCCCATTACTAAATGCTGAGGGCCAACTCATTGGTCTCAATTTCGACCGCAATTGGGAAGGAACGATGAGTGATTTGATGTATGATCCTAATTTATGTCGTAATATAACTCTCGATATTCGCTATTGCCTGTTCATTATCGATAAATATGCCGGAGCCTCCCGCCTGATCGATGAAATGTCAATCGTTCAATAATATAAAAATGAGTAACACCCACCAATTTATAGATAAACTATTTTCGTCTCTAATGTTTGTGCTTTTATTGGCTGCATGTTCATCCACTCAGCAAACTGCAACTCAAAGAAGCCAGATAAATTACAGCCCTGGGGTAGAAAGTTCTCCTAAAGGAGTTTTGAGTGAGAGCGAAAAACAGGTACTCGACGATTTTATTGCCCGAAAAATCGAGTTAATACGGAAGCAACAAGCATTGGTGCCAGGTGCCGATACAGGAAATGAAGATGATTCGAAACAATTGGCCGAACTCCAAAGGCAAATGCAACAGCTCGATAATGAAATCAATGCCTATCTCATTAGGGGCGAAAGAAGAGATTATTATTATGATGCTTTGCAAAAAGCCATGAAAGATTTTCGATAAATCTAAAGCTCTATTTTGCAATAAATGGGTCGGTGATCGGAAAGCCAGCCCTGTGGTGTTTGATTGAGAATGATTTTGTAGAGGTTTACTTTGGCATTCTGGGGCATCCATATAAAGTCGATATGCTCGCATGAATCTCCATCGAAACCCGTAAATGTGCAATTGTCGACTTCATCTTTCCGTTCTGCTATGGTTTGGGCATCTTTCAGTGAACTTTGCTCTGTTAAAATTCTATAGATTTCTGTTTCTGACGAGGCATTGAGATCTCCCAGAAGAATAACCGGTGCATTTTGAATCATCTCCTGGCAGAGCCTGCTTATCATTTTGGCGCTTTCTATTCGAGCTTTTTCTCCCTGATGATCGAAATGAGTATTGAGCACATACAATTCTTTTCCACTTGATTTTTCCTTCAATAAAACGACGCTGACTAATCGTTTACAGCCTGCATCCCATCCTAATGAACCGGGTAAATCAGGTGTTTCACTCAACCATAAGGTCTTACTATCTATTAATGAAAAAACTTTAGAATCGAAAAAAATAGGGCAATACTCGCCTCCTTGCTTTCCATCGTCGCGTCCAACGCCAAAATGGACATAACCACGTAAACCCTTTGCAATTTCTTCAACCTGATGATGTAAGACCTCCTGAAATCCTATAATAGCTGGATGTGTGTTTTGCAACATCTCGATAACAGCAGCCTTGCGATATGGCCATGCATTCTTACCATCTTCTCGAGTATCCAGCCTTATGTTGAATGTCATCACTCCCAATGAAAGGTTTTCGGATAGGGAATTTTGCGAATATGACTGAATTCCACTTAAAACTGTATAAATAAAAATTAGATAGAAAATTCTTGTGAACTTATGCATGAAAAAAAGTTTTAGGTCATATCAACATATATCTTTTTCAAGGGTATTTTGTGCCCATCATGTTCACAAAAAGGGCAAAAGGTGGCTTTTTCGGTAAAGTAAAAACCACATCGCTGGCACTTGTAACGAACTTCTTTATATGCCTTGATTGGATTGTTGCTTTGATAATAAATAAAACCTCCTACTGGCGTTACTATCACACTGATAATTAAAGCAAGCCACCAGTTGATCTTTTTCTTATAAGCCATGAAGGCAATGACAAAGCATGAAATCAAATAAACACTTATAAATATGATTAAATCCATTGGTAATGAAATTCGATAGATTAGAAATCCGAATGCAAAGCTATGAATGTTTTTAATTCATCAATACCCCATAATTAATGGTTGGTTCCTTCGACCAAAAGACTTGTGTTATTAGCTCATCTATACGCTGACCGTCAATTTTATTCATAATTAACAATGAATAAATTTGAAAATATCGTTGTTTAGAATGAGTCAAAAATATAGATTCTTCATAAAACTGACAGATGTAAACGATCCTTATGGCGAGAGGATGAAAATGTTGAATTATTTTCGGGAAACGATCTTTTCCACAATATGATGTTCGGGTGATGGACATGGTCGATCATGGTTTAAATATATCGATCGGGAAGCAAATTCTTTACATATCGATCTTTTCCACTTTACCATTCAACCGGCTTTTTTCGGCTCTGAAACCCATGATATGGCTTTCGATGGATTGACTTATGGTAGAAGTGAGCAAATTTGGGTTATGCTGGTCTACAGCTTGAACCCAATTGGATACCAGTCGCCAATCACCTCCGCCATGGCCTGCATGTTCGTAATTTTCAACATCTATGGCCTTAGATTCTAAAGTTTCCGATTTATCGGTACGGAAATCGTATAGTGTAAGCCGGTCCATATCTCCTTCTATGTAGCCCATACTCCCCATGATACGTGTGCGACGTCCACCCCAGGGTGTAAGGGCTTCCATACTGAAGCTGGCCGTTATACCTCCTTCAAATTCGATGTTGGTGATATAATGATCGCATTGGTCATTGTCCATATCATACACACAGCGGCCATAATTTGTGCTTCTCAGATATTCCAGTATGGCATCTCCTTCTTTTTCCTTTTCGTCGGGTAAATCGAATACATAAAGCCAGCCTCGTTCACGGTAGTAAATCTTCAGGGCAGAATAAGGACAATTGCGTTCGATGGCGCATCCATCCATACAGCGCGGAGTTGCACCCCGGGGAGCATTTTCTTTTTTAAACCAACTAAGATCGCCAAATGCTTGAATACGTTTAGAAGGCTTAACCACGATCCATCGTAAAATATCGAGATCGTGACATGATTTGGCAAGAATAATAGGCGTAGATTCTTTCGAATTATGCCAGTTACCTCTTACATACGAATGACTCATGTGAATATGTTCGATGGGTTCCATGTGCTGAATGCTGATCAATTCCCCAATGGCCTTCTTCTGCACAAGCTCTTTTAATTTGATGAAATAGGGAGAATATCTCAAAACATGACAAACAGCAACAATTTGACCCGTTTTTTCGGTGAGTTCCAAAATGTCCAAACATTCTTTTTCCGAAGGAGCTATGGGTTTCTCCAAGAGCAAATCATAGCCCATTTTCAGGGCGGCCATGGCCGGACCATAATGCAATCGATCGGGGGTTGTAATGAGGACGGCATCGGCAAATTTTGGACGCTCGAATACCTGCTCCCAGGTTACAAACCGGTTTTCGTCGGTAATATGATGCAGTTTGCTGTATCTTTCGTTACGAATGGGAATGGGTTCGGCCACGCCAATAATCTTCAACTGTTCAGGATAATAAAGGGCATAATTGCCATACACATTCCCCCGTGAACCTGCTCCAAGGGTTATAGCCGTAATGGGTTTGGAAAGAGGCACTGCGGGTTCTTCAGGCAGGATAAGCGGATAAATCGGCTCGTCCCTTGGCCATGAAATTTTAGGTAGTAAGGTCCCGCCTAAGGTGAGACCCAATACTTTCAAAACATCTCTTCTCGAAAATTTTTCTGCCATGTTATTTTTGTTTTTCTGACAAAAATAAAAATTTTGGAATCCCATTCTATTATCAACTCTGTCAGATGTTGAGTGGTTTATAATAGTATATCGAGATATCGGTCATCGAGCGCCGCAAGCGAAGCGAGCAGTGTACCGAGGCAACCTTTTAGCCTAACGCCTCAATCTATCGATTCCCGCCATCCTGAAATCTGGAATTCGACTTTCATCAAATATCCCAATACTTATCGCCTTACCACAACATTGGTTACCGACCTGCTTCCTTTTTTATCGAACATACAAACATGATACATCCCCGAATGTAACTTTTGCATCGAAAGTCGATAACTCGAAACCTCCGACAATGCTTCTTGCATTACCCTGATGCCCTGCATATTGTAAACCTCTATCCTGATAATGGGTTCTTTACTTTCAATGAACAAAACATCACGAACGGGGTTGGGCCAAATTCTCATTCTTCCCGAAGTTGATTCTTCTACTCCTTCGGAAGTGGGGAAATACACTCTTACCGTATCGGAATAATAAGTCTGAGCTTTGGAATAAGTTGCCTCGATGAAGTAATCATACCATCCCTTCGATACTTCAGTATCCATCCAGAAAGTATCGGCAAGGTGTTCGGCCGTCATTAGCTGATAATTCAATGGAAGTGTTTCCTGCCAGCGAAAAATATTGTAAGCTGGTTTTTCTCCGGGTTTCAGAACATAACGCTTGCCTGTTACACCATCCAGTATAGTAAGCTCTATGTAAAATTCTCCATAAAACCAAGATTCGAAATAACCAAGCTCAAAAAAATATCTGTAAGAATGTTTATGTCCCGAAGGTGCCGGACAATTATCACATGTTAAAGCCGGACCAATATCGCGAGTAAGAGTTGGATAATAACCCAGTGGTATTATCATGATAAGAAGTGAATCATATCCTTGAAATTTTTTCAAATTCAAGGGGATATTTCTAACCCAGAGGGTATCGTTAATCATTTGAGGACGAGGAGGGGGTGGAGTGATAAGCGGACCTAAACTATCAATCATTTTCATTGTATGCATGTCCATAAAACCTACGCAAAAATGAGACCTGTTATGGGGTACATAGATATAATGAGTTTGAAGGAAAGAAATAGATTCGATAATCGGGTTTTCGAAAGAATCGAGATGAAAAGCACAGCCTAAGCC
>Ga0208459_1000288_pt1 | contig 60132 bp, 44 predicted proteins | sample AD_UKC087_MetaG_FD_184433 | JGI IMG/M metagenome (GOLD analysis project Ga0208459, IMG submission 184433) | Active sludge microbial communities of municipal wastewater-treating anaerobic digesters from USA - AD_UKC087_MetaG (SPAdes) (version 2) | ecosystem: Engineered > Bioreactor > Anaerobic >... | reverse complement strand
TATAGCTTGGTTGTAGGGTAGGGGTAATATACAAATGTAAGGCTTGTCAATGGCATCGGAAATTCTTTTAAAGGTTATACCTTCAAAAAGCAGAAAACCTCATATTTATGAGGTTTTCTCGATATTAATTGAAGTGTTTCCAAAAAAAACACTACTCGCCTCTTTGACGGGCCGACTGGGGGCCAACAGCCTCCATTGCGCAACGAAATCCGATATCGTTGGTTGAAGAGGCTTCGTCCAGATACCTTCTGGTGGCGGGACTCAACCAGTAGGCTCTATCCTTCCAGGAACCACCCTTGTAAACTCTAACATGGTCGTTAATGAGGCTGGTCATGCCGGCACCTTTTGCATCAGGTTTACCCTGATCGTACATGGCGTTAGAATCTTTGGTTTTAAGGGTTTCCCCTTCGACATAGTTTAGAGTAGAAGCAACGTCGCCATCTTTATAGTTAATATAGTAGGCCTTGTTATAGTTTCGCCTGTTGGCAGCTTCTTCCTCGGTAACCTCCCTGTATGGAATTCTACCCAGGCTATCCTTTTTTGCAAAGTTGCCTTCTTTATCATAGGGGGTTTTGAATACATTTCCACGAAATGGTCTAATCTCGTCAAAGTCTTCGTAGCTTAAAGGACGGTAAACGTCGAGCACCCACTCGTTGACATTACCGGCCATGTTGTAAAGCCCGTAATCGTTAGGCCAGTAGGACTTAACAGGACCAGGGAAGGTATTCTGGTCGTTTAGGTTTCCAGCAAGTCCCATGTAGTCGCCGCGTCCCCTGACAAAGTTTGCCATCATTTGTCCCCTGTTCTTAGATTCAGAGTTTCTAACGTTGTGGCCATTCCATGGGTAGATGCGGCGCTCAACCATTCGTTCTTCGTAGGTATTCCCAACTAATCCTGAAGCTGCAAATTCCCACTCGGCTTCGGTTGGGAGGCGGTATTTTGGCAGCAGAATGCCATCTTCAAAGCGAACCGGACGGCCTTCGGGCTGCTCGGGGTTAAGGCTTGGCAAATTTTTCTTAACTTTTCCCACATATTGACCGGCAAGGTAGGCTTCGGTGTTGAAAACATCATCACCCTTTTGCCCGAGTTCTATTTCAAGAATTCCCTTTTGAACAAGCAGCATTTCATTTACCCGATCGGTACGCCACTGGCAGTAGTCATTTGCCTGAAGCCAATTTACGCCAACAACGGGATAGTCGTTATATGCAGGGTGACGGAAGTAATCGGTAACGAATGGTTCGTTATAGCCCAATGGGGATCGCCAAACCAGCGTATCTGGAAGAGCCTGCTTTATTACCTGCGGGTAGTCCGAATAAACGCGTTTAAGCCAGTATATGTATTCCCGCCAGTCAACGTTACTAACCTCTGTTTCATCCATGTAGAAAGAGGTTACGGTTACCCTTCTGGGCTTGGCATTCCAATCGTACATTAAGTCCTGTTCAACCCGACCCATAATGTAGGTTCCACCCTCAATGAACACCAATCCTGGGCCGGCTTCCGGTTTCCAGTCGGTAACAACTTCAAAACCACCTTCGTCGGGCGAATTGTATGCCCATCCGGTTTTTGATGATACGTTTGACCCCCCCTTACCAGAAATTCCACATGAAGTAAGCCCCAACATGGCTACCAAAATAAGGCTTAATGGTTTATTCTTTAAGTTCATAACTATTTATTTTTACCCTTAAAATAAGTTCAAATATAGTGATAAAAAATTGTTTACCACAATGTAGTAACGTAAAAAATTAAAATTTCGGACATTTAATGTACTTATATTTACTTTTTCCCTTTTTATACTCAAAATTCCATCCCAGGGTTACCTCATGCGATGAGGTTGGTAATCCTCTAAGGCCATACTTCATTATGCTGAAGTCGTAGCTATAGCCCATTCTAAACAAATCGTCGGTGTACCCGATCGTGAAAATAAATGAATGGCTGTTCAGGCTTAGGTTTTCCCTTAGCCAAAATCCTCCCACCAACCAGTGCCGGGAAAGGTAGAACCCAATGTTTAGCTGGTTAAACTTGGCTTGTTGAATGTATATTATGTTCGGTGACAGCAGGAGAACCTCTTTAAATTTGTACCATTTATACAGGTTGAAGTCAGCGCCAATATGAACGGTGTACTTCCGTGGTATGTAAGCTTTTGTGTCCTGGTAGGTTGCCTCCACGGGCTCCAGAAGGTGGTGAACAGCTATTCCTCCATAAAAATTTTCAAAATCCCCCGCTACTCCAAGACTGAAATCATAGTTCCATGTTGTTATTCCCGAAGTATTATAAGTACCGGTTACATCTCCATTTATATCGATCATATCCGGAAATACAAGCCCCGAGTAGTTACGGGTACGCACAATGCCACTTGTTTGAATACCAAAACGCAAATGTGAGTTATAGGAAGGCTGAATCCCGTAAGCATAGACCAAATCTACCGTGGTGCGGCTAAACACTCCCTTGCCCTCCACATCGGCTACAATATTGAGTCCCACACCGCTTTTTATAGATTGAATTGTCCTGTCAAAGCTAACCCCATAGGTAGAGTAGGGCATATCAATCATGGTCCATTGATTTCTGTAAACAACTCCTAGTCGCATGTATTTGCTAGCGCCGGCGTAAGCGGGGTTTAGATAAAGAGGGTTGAAAAATAGCTGGGAAAATATTGGATCTTGCCCAAATACCCTTATTGATGTAACCATTGTTATACCTATAGCAACAAAAAATTTTCTAAACATTTTATTATCAGTAGCTAAATATTTTGTTGATAATAATTATGAATCCTTTGCCGTTTTTATTGTTCTTGTAACTCGTAAAAGTAAAATAAAGTTTTTATTTATTTGCAACAGCAAAATCAATTTGGTGATGTGCATGTTTAGAAGAACGTTTTTTCTTTCGCTTTTGTGTATTTCAAATGGCATTTTTGCACAGGATACTCTGGAGCGTGCAATTTGCTGGAATTACAGGCAAGTACCCACTGCTCAGGCTGAGCAGACCATACTGTGGTTCGATAACGCCGTTTACACAAATCCACAGACAATGATTCCTTCATACTTTGAGCTAATTCCAATCGAGAATAATGGTGCATACAATTCAACACCGGATGTTTTGGTGGCTGACGAGCAATGGGTTTTGGTGGCTAATGACGAAATGAACCTGTTGCAAGGCGTCAATAACTTTATAAATGAAAGTGTTGACTGCAGAACAGCCATTCAAAGGGGAAGGATGATGATTCAACTTACTGTTCCGGCGGTGAGGCTTAATTCTGACAACAAGTTTGAGAAGCTGGTTTCTTTTAAAATTATACTAAAAAGGGCAGAAAAAACAAATGATGAACGCAGCTATGCCCCTGCTCGTCTCCAGGTCAAATCGTCGGTGCTAAGTTCCGGTAGCTGGGTAAGGGTTAGCGTTCGGGAGGGTGGTGTATATAAAATTTCATACAACGATCTTCAATCTTATGGGCTGTCAAACCTCGAAAATGTTAGCTTATGGGGAAATGGAGGACACTGTCTTCCCTATATGAATAGCGAGCAGGCACCTGACGATTTAAATCCAATTCCTATTCTCATGAGTAAGGGTGATGACGGAATTTTTAACCAGGGCGATTACATCCTTTTTTATGCCGAAGGCCCCAAAACTTTTTCCTACAATGCTACCATGGACATGTGGGAGGAGAAAAGCCATCCTTATGCCCAACAAATTTCATACTTCATCACAACTTCTTTGCCTCAATCAACAATTGAAACCATAGAAGAGTCAGCTGCTCCATTAAACCGCACGGCTAATTCATATGATGCATTCTTAACCATTGAAAGAAACGATACCAACATGGTTAAATCGGGTAGGGAGTGGTTTGGCGATGTTTTCGATTTAACTACATCCCGAACATATACTACCGACCTTTCCCTACCTGTTGTGGGCTTACCCTTAAAAGTTTGGCTTAGGGCGGCAGCACGCTCTTCTGTAGCCAGCAACTTTACGGTAAAGGCCAACACAACCACCCTTGGAACTTTGCCTTTAAACAGCGTAGTAATTGGTGATGAGTACGCCGATGTGGTAGCAGTGAATGAGCAGGTTTACACCTCTGCACTTAACGAAGGCAACCTGACAATCGAATTAACCTATAGTAAACCTAATTCTACTGCAACCGGCCTGTTGGATTTTATCACAATAAATACCCGCCAGCAGCTTAAATATAATGGTTCACAGCTGATTTTCAGGGATAAACAATCGGTCGGAAGCGGCAATATAACGGAATTCAGCATACTTAATTCAAACCAAAATGTTCAGGTTTGGGATATCACTAGTTTCAACCATCCCTACAGGCTCAACTCCAGGTATTCGGGAGGAGTAGTAGCATTTAAACAGGCCACCGATACCCTACGCCATTTCATTGCTTTTGAACCTGAAAAGGCTAAGACCGTTACTTTTGTTGGAGCTGTGGCTAACCAGAACATTCATGGAGCTGGACAGCCCGATTTCGTGATAGTAGCCCATCCGCTATTCATGCCACAGGCACAGGAGCTGGCTCAACTTCACCGCTCACTTGATGGGCTGGATGTTGTGGTTTTTTCAACTGATGAGGTCTATAACGAATTTTCCTCAGGGAATCCCGATTTGTCGGCTATTCGCAACATGATGCGATATTTTTACAGGTGTGCTGCTACAACCGAGCAACAACCCAAGTACCTTCTTTTGTTTGGCGATGGATCATACGATAACCTATCCGACAGGAATGGCAACACCAACTATATTCTAACCTACCAGTCGCCACGTTCAATCAACAAAGTTGGTTCGTTTCAGTCCGACGACTACTTTGGGCTGCTCGATGACGAAGAGGGTGAAGCTGTTGGCCTGCTTGATGTTGGAGTAGGCCGGTTGCCTGTTAGCACTACCGAGCAGGCTAATGCTGTTTTAGCAAAAATTCAGCACTATGTAAGCGGCAGTAACACTGGTGACTGGCAAAGTAAGCTTTGTTTTATAGGTGATGATGAGGATGGAAATATTCACATGACGGATGCCAACACTCTTGCTGATTACCTTTCAACCAGTAATCCAGAATACAACATTCAAAAAATATTTTTTGACGCCTACAGGCAGGAATCTTCATCGGGGGGAGCTAGCTACCCGGAGGTAACCAACGCTATAAACACAACGGTGAACAACGGGGTATTCCTTGTAAACTACACGGGGCATGGGAACGAAAGGTGGCTTGCCCACGAGAAAGTGCTGATGCTATCTGATGTATCATCATGGAAAAACACAAAACAGCTGCCTCTTTTTGTAACGGCCACCTGCGAGTTTAGCCGGTTCGACGATTACCACCTCACCTCAACCGGTGAGCAGATTCTACTGTCGCCTGACGGTGGTGGTATTGCCCTGGTTTCAACTACACGTCTGGTTTACTCCAGCCCTAACTTTACTCTAAATTATAAATTTATCAACAATCTTTTCAAGTTTAATGAGGACTCAACCTCCCATTACCGCTTAGGCGACCTCATCAAAATATCCAAAAACCTTTCCGGAACGGGTAACAACAAGCGCAACTTTACCCTGCTGGGCGATCCGGCTTTAATGCTTCGATACCCCGAACTTGGAGCTGAAATTACCAGCATTAATGGAAAACCTGTTGATGAGGAGGCCGATACCCTCAAAGCTTTATCGGTTGCAAACCTCTCGGGAAGGATATTTACCCCGATTGGCCAGGTTGCATCAGACTTTAGCGGAAATGCCACCATAACTGTTTTTGATAAGAAAAGCGAAATTAAAACGCTGGCAAATGATGGCGGGATGCCAATGACCTTTTTTAGTTGGGACAATGTGCTCTATAAAGGCAGAGCTATTGTCAATAACGGATTATTCAGCATTGATTTTGTTGTACCAAAGGATATTCGCCTATCGTTTGGCACGGGTAGGATAAGTATTTTTGCTGACGACTTGGCAAGGGTGGCAATGGGCTACAACGAATCGGTAATTGTTGGCGGGGTTTTCAACTCACCTTATACCGATAACGAAGGACCGGAGATTGACGTTTACCTTAACGATACACTTTTCAACGGGGGAGGAATATCCGATAGCAGCCCTAAGCTGCTTATCCGGTTAAGGGACGAGAGTGGTATTAATACTTCCGGAATTGGGATTGGACACGATTTAACGGCAACCCTTACTTCGCCTGGTGGCGATGAGGTTAACGTAATTCTAAACATGTACTACCAGTCCGAACCTAACAGCTACCAGGAGGGGTATGTTAACTACCAGCTAGCTGACCTTTCCGAAGGAAGATACTGGCTTAGGGTCAAGGCATGGGATACCTATAATAATAGCTCTGAAAAAATTATTTCGTTCGTTGTGGTTGGAGCAGGAAACCTTCAGCTGGAAAAATTCTACTCTTACCCTAACCCATTTTCTGAGGGAACATCTTTCTACTTTGAACATAACATGCCGGAAGATGAGTTCAACCTTACAATTCAAATTTTTGACGTGGCAGGACGGCTGGTTAGCACAATTACACAGTCACAGGCTTACTCTGGGGGATACCGGGTTGGACCTATTTACTGGAATGGAACTGACAGCAGGGGAAGTCGGCTTGGAAGGGGCATATACATCTGCCGCTTATCCGTTAAAACTTCTAGCGGATATGCAGCCAGCTTACAGCATAAACTTGTCATTTTGAGGTAAAATATAATTCCGAGTTTTACGTTCGCTAGAATATATTTCACAATCAGCTAAATTTGCACCTAAAATTTATATCAGATGCGTAGAATACTGTTTACACTTCTTTCTTTTGTTGGCTTCATTTTTTTTTCACAAGTCTCAAGTGCACAGTTCGATAGCACTGTTTCGCTTACCGGCGGACTGAACGCTCTCAAGATTGCCGTTCCTTTTCTAACTATTGCACCCGATTCAAGAGCTGGCGGAATGGGCGATGCTGGTGTTGCCACTTCACCCGATATCAACTCCCAGCACTGGAATCCGGCTAAGTTCCCATTTATCGAAAGTAAAAAATGGGGTGTTGCCTTTTCCTATACCCCTTGGCTTAGAAATTTGGTGAATGATATCAACCTTACCTACCTCACCGGTTACTACCAGGTGGACAAGATGCAGGCCATCAGCAGCTCGCTGCTATACTTCGCCATGGGCGAAATCCAGTTTACTACCGACAACCCCAATGACCCCCCGGTTAAATTTTTTAACCCTAACGAGTTTGCCATTGACATTGCTTACTCCCGCAAATTTTCCGATTACATTTCGGGTGCTATTGCCTTCAGGTACATCCGTTCCGACTTGAGCGGTGGCTACTCGCAACCCGGGCAAGCCTCGGCTAAAGCTGGAACTTCCTTTGCAGCCGATATTGCTATGTACTATCAACATCCTGTAAAGCTAAGCGATAAATTTGGGCAAATGGCTTTTGGTTTCAACATCTCCAACATCGGCACAAAACTTTCATACAGCGATGACCCCATGAAGGATTTTATACCGATTAACTTGCGGCTTGGGGGAAGGTTGACCATGGATATCGACAGCTACAACTCATTCTCCTTTACTGTAGATGCCAATAAACTACTGGTTCCAACTCCACCCGTTTACGGAGTTGTAGATGAGCAAACAGTAATAGTTAAGGGGATGAACCCCAACGTGTCCGTCGTACAGGGAATGCTACAATCGTTCTACGATGCCCCTGGTGGTTTTAAAGAGGAGCTGAACGAAATTTACTATGCTACAGGCATTGAGTACTGGTATGCCCGTCAGTTTGCCCTTAGAGCAGGGTATTTTTATGAGAATGAAAATAAGGGTAACCGTAAGTACTTTACTGTTGGTGCAGGGCTGAAGTACAACATCTTTAATATTGATTTTTCCTACCTTATTCCGACCGGTGGATTTAACAGCCCAATGGCAAACACGGTTAGGTTTTCGCTATCATTCGACTTTGAGGCTACACGTATGCGTGGCCAAAAAGTCAACAACAACTAGCCCATGAAAGTTCGAGTGGGATTTGGCTATGATGTTCATAAGCTGGAGAGCAACACCCCTTTCCACCTGGGTGGAATATTTATCGAGCATTCTAAAGGAGCAGTAGGCCATTCTGATGCTGACGTGCTTATCCATGCTATTTGTGATGCCATGCTAGGCGCAGCAAACCTCAGGGACATTGGCTACCATTTTTCCGACACTAACCCCAACTTAAAGGGTATTGATAGCAAAATTTTGCTTGCTGAAACCCTAAAACTACTTGATAGCAAGGGTTTCAGGGTAGTTAACATTGATTCGGTAGTGTGTCTCCAACGCCCTAAGCTTATGGACATCATTCCCAACATGCAGCTAACCCTGGCATCCGTCCTTAAAATGGACATGGAGGATATTTCTATTAAGGCCACAACCACCGAAAAGTTGGGATTTGTTGGAAATGAAGAGGGCGTTACTGCCTATGCCGTTGTCCTGATTCAAAAGGATTGACCCACATGGTACCTGAAAATGCAGAAACGTTTTCTACCCTTGTTCTGGGGGCCAGCTGTAAAGCAGGGAGGTTTTCCTATCTGGCCATTAAAAGTCTTGTGAAACACGGGGTTAGGGTCTATGCAATTGGCTCGAGGCCATGCTTTGTTGACGGAGTTCAAGTACATGCAGAAAAAATTAACCTCACCAACCTCCATACGGTGACCCTTTACCTGAACAGTCAAAATCAGACAACCTACTACGACTATATTTTAAGCCTAAAACCCAAACGGATTATTTTTAATCCCGGTGCTGAAAACCCCGAGCTGGTGAGATTAGCACATGAAAACAGAATAGACTATGTTTTTGGTTGCACCTTAGTTATGCTTAACGATGGGAGTTTTTTTAAATCATAGATTCCCATTAAACATTCTGCAGCAACCCTGCTGGCAAATTCCATGCTACTAATTATTAAAATTGATAAATAACTTAATTTCAGCTATTTACGAATAGCACTTGCCAAGGAGAAAAGCCATGTTTTTAAAATTTTGTTAAAATATTTATGTTTTTTTAATACATAAGCTTAAAACTTATGTAAATTTGCATCGGTAAATAACAATTACCAATAGATATTTAACTTCATTAACCCAAACAATTCGATTATGAAAAAGACAGTTTTACTAGGATTCGCAGCCTTAAGCATGGTTGCAGTTCTTTCTGGTTGTGGCAAGGTGCCCCAGGAGAAAATTGATGCTGCCAATGCAGCTATTGACTCTGCCAAAATGGTTGAAGCTGATGTATATGTTGCAGCCGATTTTGCAGCAGTTCAAGATTCGATGAGCGCTGTTATGGCCGACATCGAAGTTCAAAAATCCAAACTTTTCAAGAAATTTGGACCTGCTAACGAAAAGCTTGACAGAATTCTGAGCCAGGCTCATCAGATTCAAGCTAACGCCGTTACCAAGAAGCAGGAAGTTAAGGTAGAAGTTGAAGGTTTAATGACCGAAGTAACCACCTTAATCGACCAGGACAAAACTTTGATGAAAAAAGCTCCTCGTGGAAAGGAAGGCGCTGCTGTTCTTGAACAAATCAAAACCGAAATTGCCGCTATCGAAGCTAGCGTTGCTGAAGCCAAAACAATGTACGACAATGGAAAGTACATGGATGCTTCCAACAAGCTGAAAGCTGCTAAGGATAGCGCTACTAAAATCAACACCGAACTTACCGATGCTATTGCTAAGGTAAAAAAGAGATAGTATAATTCGATTTTCCGAAACCCCGAGGTTGTTAAACTTCGGGGTTTTTTATAGGCTATTCTTATTTAGTTACCATGTTTTAATTTTGGACGAGGATTTTCACCTCAACGAATATGCTAGTAATATTGATAGATTAGCCAATGTATGCTAATTTTGCATACTGTAACTGATGGTTTTTACATAGTGGCTTGTTCATGTTGCTCGGAAATAGTTGGTTTACTTAGGTTTTATAAATCATTTTTCTATAACCTAATTTATTCGTTATCAGCCTATTAAATAGGAGTTTATGAGTAGAAAATCGAAAAGAATAGCTGTTATTATACTGGCGAGTTTGGTCGTGGCTACCGGCATTTCTGTGCTATTCTACAAGTTAATACCTGAACCTCCGATTGGAGATGTTGACTATGCCCGTTTATGCCTGCAGCAAGCCTCCAAGAGTAAAGCACAGAGCTACTCTAAAAAAAGTTTTAAACAAGCCAAGGCCGACTACGATTCTGCCATGAAGTGCTGGCAAAAGGAAAATGAAAAGTTTATCCTGTTCCGTGACTATTCCATGGTTGCAAAACTTGCCCAAAAATCGGCGAAAGAGGCAAGAAATGCCATGAACAATTCCCAAAACTTAAGGAAGAACATGGTTGTAGCTGTTAAGGATAAAATTGAACTCCTGAATGGCCTGATACTAAATGTAAATGAGCTTTTCAACAGGGTGCCACTTCCCCAGGAGGTAAGGGATAAGATTTCACGGGGGAAGCTGCTGCTTAAGGAAGCCCAGCTATATTTTGAAAGGGGTGAGTACCTGTCAGCCCAGGACAAAATTGTTCTTGCAGAAGATATGCTCATGTCATCCTACAATAGAACACTTGACGACTTGGAAGAGTACTTTAACTCCCAACCATACTGGCGTAAGCTGGTAAATAGCACCATTGAGAACTCTGCAAAAACCAACGGAAACGCCATTATTATTGATAAGTTTGCCCGAAAACTTTATATCTACCAGTCGGGTGTGAAAAAACTTGAGTTTGAAGCTGAGTTTGGTAAAAACTGGATGGGTAGAAAAAGGCTTAAAGGCGATAAGGCAACCCCTGAGGGTATTTACCTTGTAAAAACCAAAATCCCCCAGAATAAAACGAAGTACTACAGGGCTCTTCTCTTAAACTACCCGAACAATGACGATGTTGAAATGTTTAGAAGGGAAAAGCAGCAAGGTAAACTTCCTGCAAATGCTCAAATCGGCGGCTTAATTGAAATTCATGGTAACGGCGGTAAGGGAACAGACTGGACTGACGGATGCATTGCTCTTAGTGATAATGATATGCTTAAGGTTTACAACTTTATTCAGGTTGGAACACCGGTTGTTATTGTAGGCTCTTTAGCCGATTTTAAAAGCATTACCGAAAATTTCAAGTTGAGAAAACATACAGAAAGGAGCTAATTATATATGGATGCCGTAAATATAGCCCTTGCCACTACCGATAAAGACAAATCGATTGGAAAAGTATCAAAATTTAACAATATCCTAGCCGGACTGTTAATTGTGATTCTTTCAATTATCCTTTTTTTTGCCATACTTATTTACGCTATTCCCCCATTAACCGAGCTGGTAATGAAGGTTAATGGTTTTGCTCCCCCCAGCTCTGAGATTTTTTCACCCACACCTAAGGATTATGCCAAAATCAAACTTTTGACCGGCAAAATGCAGCAAAAATATGTTGCTTTAACACCCCCAAGGCCATACATTGTTGTTAATACCACCTATAATAGGTTTAAACTATATAAGAATAGGAGGTTAATTCGTGAGGGATTCTGCAGCACTGGAAGCTATACACTCCTCAAATCGCACTTTAATCGGGAATGGATTTTTCAAACCCCCAAGGGGTTTTACCGAATTCAAGGAAAGATAACGAATCCTGTTTGGCGGAGGCCGGACTGGTCGTTTGTGGAAGAGGGGCTTCCAATTCCTTCCCAGAACGATCCTTCCCGATGGGAAGCAGGAGTTTTAGGCGATTACGCCATGAGCATTGGTGATGGCTACCTCATTCACGGAACTATCTATAAGCGTTTTCTTGGAATGCCTGTTACGCATGGGTGCATCCGAATGAACGATGATGACCTGGAAGCCGTATATAAAACCCTCGAACTAGGCTCAAAGGTTTATATCTACTAATAGCTGATCTAATGCAAAAAAAATTCCTTAAAATTTTTCTTCTGGCTTGCCTTCCCATCTTCGCTTTGGCCCTGGTTTACTTTATACTAAAATTGGTTGCTGTTAACGGAGCGGTTGATCGCTTCCAAAAATTTTACTCGCAGCTAGATGGAGATGATAAGAGTAATGCTGTTTTTCAGCTTACCAACGATTCTGCCTATAATGCTGAGCAGAACAGCTACGCCTACTACCATGCCCAACTTGAGGCGGCAAATTCCGATTCCGTTGTGCTTTGCATTAACTTCCCGGATAGCACTGCTACCCTTTTAATCAAGGGTGTTACGGTTCATACCGCAAAAATCGACCGCTATCGGGTAAGTAATTTTTTTACTAAAATAGATCAACGAATCCTCTACAAAGCTCTTTCATACCCATTTAGGGTTGAACGCCAAACATCCTCAATCCCAAAGGTTCCCCTAATGATTAAAATTGCCCCCAAGGATACTTCAGAATATACGCCCGATATCGTCCCCGATACTACCGACGTTAACCCTGTCTATTTCTTGCTGGAAGCTAAGCCCGGCATGTTAGTTTATTTTTACGAGACTCCAAAAAATCAATCCCGGATTAGCTTCAACGGGGTGATTACTGATATTAAAGATAGAACTGCTATTCTGTTGGATGATCTACAGAGAATAGTACACTTCCGAAAGCTGGATTACAAGCCATCTATCACGCTAAGGTTGAACAGGAAGGATGCAAAAATTATCTTCAGGGCTATTCCTAATGATGCCCTTATTATTTTAAAGCTATCGTAGGGGGAAAAATGCCCTGCAAACTTGAAAGCAGGCTTTGTAACTAATCAAAATCTTTAAGAGAGAATTTTTTATCAGGTTGTTTGATAGTAACAATAGCTAAGGAAGAAAATTTAAATCCCCTGAGTTCTTGGTCGGGGTGGTGAGATTCGAACTCACGACCTCTACGTCCCGAACGTAGCGCGCTAACCGGGCTGCGCTACACCCCGATTGTTTACCTCTTTAGAACAGGCCTACTAGAAAATTGATTGTGAAAGGTTAATCCTTTTTTAAATAGCTTTAAACCCCCACCAATCCATGCAAAGGTATTTATTTTTTGTATCCTAAATGCCTTCGGTTAATTTTTTGCCTGTTTTTTTTGTAACTTGTTGCCATAAGAAGCAGCTTGATACTATGGTTGAGTCTTTTATTCATTTCTTATGGCAGTATAAATCATTTGCCTTTTCGGGCTTAAATACTTCAGACAACTGCCAGCTTGAGGTGTTAGACCCCGGTACATATAATTCTGATGCCGGTCCCGATTTTTTTAATGCAAAGGTTAGGTTGAACGGAACAACCTGGGTAGGAAATGTTGAGATGCACATTAATTCTTCCGAATGGTTTGCCCATAACCACCACACTGATAGAGCCTACGATAACGTTGTGCTGCACGTGGTTGTTAACAACGACAAGCCGGCTATAAATTCCCGCGGTGTGCCTATTCCCACTCTTGCCATAAGCTACCCGTTCGGGTTGGAAAGAGAATATTCAAGATTGACGAGTTCTGGAAGCTACATCCCATGCGGTGAGGTGCTACCAAATGTTGATAACCTAACAAAAAGAGCCCTCCTCGACAGAATGATGGTGGAGCGTTTACAGGCCAAAACCGATGAAATAGGTAAATCGCTCGAAAAATGTCATGGAAGCTGGGAGGAAGCTTTCTATCGGGCGGTCACCAGAACCTTTGGCCTTAAGGTCAACGCTTTTCCGGCCGAAATCTTAGCCCAGGAAACCCCTTTAAAGGTGCTGGCAAAGCATAAGAATAACCTTTTTCAACTCGAATCGCTTATATTTGGGCAGGCCGGATTACTAAACCGTTTTGATGTAGAGGACGAGTACCTACTTTCGCTCAGGATGGAGTACTCCTTTCTTAAGAAAAAATTTAACCTTACTCCGATCGATGGTAGCTTATGGAAATTTTTACGAATGAGGCCAGTTTCATTTCCCACTATCCGCCTTGCGCAGCTTGCCATGTTAATACATCATTCTACCTCTCTTTTTTCCAAAGCGGTGGAGGCAAGCTCCTTAAAGCAGCTGCAAGAACTTTTCCAAGTTGAAACATCGCCTTACTGGTATAATCATTACTTATTTGGATTTCCGGTTAAATCACGAAAAAAAAGTTTGGGCACTGCTACTATCAACGTGATTATTATTAATGCCGTAATTCCCTTCATGTTTGCCTATGGTGGTTGGAGGGGTAACCAGAAACTAAAGGAAAAGGCAATTTCAATTTTGGAGGAGATTCCCCCCGAGGAAAATCATATTATAAAAAAATTCGATTCTATGGGGGTTAAGTCATGTAATTCGTCTGATAGCCAGGCTGTTATACACTTAAAGTCAACATTCTGCGATGCTCGAAAGTGCATATTTTGCCCTGTTGGCATAAAATTATTGCTTAAAGCAGCCTATATTTAGAGTCTTAAAACGAACGTAAAAATACACCCTACAACAAACTTTATAACATTTGCGGAAATCGGGGAATTGCTGGAGTTAAAGAAAATACACGTATTTAATTGCAATATGAGAATACTGGTTACTGGGGCAAACGGACTTGTTGGGAAAAAAATTACCCGGCAGCTACTTTCAGGCGGAAAGCATGAGGTTTATGCTACATCCCTAAAAAAGCTGCAAATTCCCGGCGCTGTTACCTTTACATCAAACCTGCTAAATGCAGACATTAACTTTATGGTTGATGAAACCCATCCCGATGTTATTATACATTGTGCTGCACTTTCCAGTCCCGATGCATGTGAAGTTGATCGTTTTGCCTGTAAAAGGCTAAATGTAGATCTCACCGCCCGAATAGCCATGGCTTGCAATGACTATGGAGTTCAACTTATTCTGATGTCCACCGATTTTGTTTTTGACGGATTGAAAGGTCAATATGCGGAAGAGGATCGGGCTAATCCAATCTGCTACTACGGGATGTCAAAAGCTGAGGCCGAGCAGGTGGTAGCGTCAATGTCAGCACCATGGGCTATCGCTAGAACCTCACTGGTATTCGGATACGAGCAAAGGCTGTCCCGGTCAAACATTGTTTTACGTGTTGCCGAGAACTTGATAAAGGGTAACCCATTTAGGGTTGCTTTCGATCAAATTCGAACGCCAACCCTTGCTGAGGATTTGGCTCGAGGTATCGAGGCTATAGCTACCAACAGGGCAACAGGAATATTTCACCTTGCAGGAAGCGAGATAATCTCAGTCGCTGATTTGGCGGCTAGGACGGCTGAAGTATTTGGATTGAATCCAGAACTTCTTTTGCCAGTGAGCACTGAAATGTTAACTGAGCCAGCCAGGAGACCCCTTAACACTTCGTTATGTTGTCATAAGGCAATTGAGCAGCTGGGCTATTCCCCTAAGGGTTTAACCGAGGCTCTAAGGTTGGTTTACTCGCAAATGAAATTAGATGGGTATAATCCATAATGCGCTTGATGCGTTGAATCTCTGGTAGAAATTTGAGCAGCGGTTTCAAGAAATTTGCCCATGCAACCTTAATATAACACTTGATACACTCAGCCAGCGTTATTGCCGGTTTCTACCATTTTATATTTCCGGCAATTAAAACCTGAATTTTTTATTTGTAAACATGTATGCATACCCCCTTAGCCGGCATATCCCATTTGTTCTGTTGAGATTTGTTAATTTTGTAAGTTTCTACCTTTATTACCATGAAGCACCCATGTAAGAAAGCTTGCCTAAGTATGTTTGTACAAGCGGGGGTTACCTACGAGCTCGGCGAATTCAAAATGTGGATGTTTTTTTCGACCAACCCTAATGACTAGAAGGTAGGGAATAAAGTATTTATAATCAGAAACATAAATTTTGTATTGATGAAAAAAATTTCGGTTAACATTCAGTCGGAAATTGGTGAACTTGAGGGAGTTATTATCCACACGCCGGGCCCGGAAGTAGAGAATATGACACCCGAAAATGCCGAACGAGCCCTCTATAGCGACATTCTCAACCTTAGTGTTGCTCGAAAGGAGCATGCCCAGCTTAGCGGTGTTCTTTCAAAAGTTACTCAAACCTTTGAGGTTGGCGATTTGTTGGAACAAGTGCTGTCGAATCCATCTGCCAAGGAGGAATTGATTAGGAGAATTTGCCTTACCGAGAATGCCCTGTGGCTAATGGACGATCTTCTGGCTGTTAGTCCGAAGGAGTTGGGAAAATTTCTTATTGAGGGGGTTCCATTGGTAAGGAATAACCTGACCAACTTTTTGAGCCACGAACGCTTTTCCCTAAAGCCCCTTTACAACCTTTACTTCACCCGCGACGCTTCATTTGCCATATCCAGAAGCGTAGTCATAGCCAAAATGGCAAGCACGGTTAGGCATCGCGAAAGCATAATAATGGAGGCAATCTTTTCAATGTCGGATATTTTTGATACCTCAACGGTTAATCCTTCTGCTTTTACACTTGCAAGCAACGCTACCATTGAGGGTGGCGATGTGCTGGTTGTTAGGGATGATGTTTTACTCATTGGTAACGGTGCCCGAACCAACACTCATGGTATTGATTTCATTTTGAATAGGTTACAATTAAACAGTGATGCTAGGAAAAAGTATATTCTTGTTCAGGAGCTACCCTATAAGCCCGAGTCCTTTATTCATCTCGATATGGTTTTTACTTTACTGGATGCAGATAAGTGTATGGTTTACGATCCAATTATTATTCAGCCCAACCGGTACCAAACAGTCCAAATTACCATTGCGAATGGAAGGGTTGAGGAAATAAAAACGGTTGACAACCTGTTGGTTGCGCTAAAGAAGTTGGGAATGGACCTCAAGCCGGTTTACTGCGGAGGCACCACCGACAGGTGGGTTCAGGAGCGGGAGCAATGGCATAGCGGGGCTAATTTTGTAGCCATAGGGCCCGGCAAGGTAATTGGCTACGCTCGCAACGTACACACCATTGAGGAGATGAACAAAAACGGGTTTGAGGTTATTAGGGCTAAAGATGTAATTGCTGGAAGGGTTGATCTAGGCAGTTACTCCAGCTATGTAGTAACCATCGATGGAAGCGAACTTCCACGAGGTGGGGGTGGAGCCAGGTGTATGACAATGCCTGTGCGGCGCAAAAAAGTTAACTGGTAGGATTCCGTTTAAAAAGCCTGCTTTTCAACCATCTCCTTTACCAAATTGGCTGCTTCCTGAAACGATGTTGCAGTATATACCCTTAATCCTGACTGATCGATAAGCTTTCGGCCTTCCAAGGCATTTGTTCCTTGAAGCCTTACTATTACCGGAACTGGGATATTGCCTATTTCCCTGTAGGCCTCCACAACTCCCTGGGCTACCCTGTCGCAACGAACTATTCCGCCAAAAATGTTTATCAGGATAACCCTTACGTTGGGATCCTTAAGTATGATTCTAAACCCCGCAGCAACGGTTTTTGCATTAGCACTGCCACCCACATCCAGAAAATTTGCCGGTTCCCCTCCTGAAAGTTTAATAATATCCATAGTTGCCATGGCCAGCCCAGCCCCATTCACCATGCAGCCAACGTTACCATCGAGTTTAACAAAGTTAAGGTTATTCTTTCCTGCTTCAACTTCGGCAGGTTCCTCCTCGTCAAGATCGCGTTGCCCTGCTATATCGGGATGACGGAAAAGGGCGCTATCATCAACTGTACATTTGGCATCGGCTGCATATATATCATCGTCGGATGTTTTGACTACAGGGTTTATCTCGAGTAGAGAAAAATCGTTGGCTTCATAGGTGTTATAAAGATTCGCTAAAAATTTCACCATCTGGGAGTATGCTTTTCCGGTTAGGCCAAGGTTAAAGGCAATTTTACGGGCTTGGTATGGTTGGAGACCCAGAGGGTTTATTTCCTCCTTGAATATGAGTTGGGGGCTTTGTGAGGCAACTGCCTCTATGTCCATTCCTCCCTGGGGCGAGTAAACCACGATGTTTCGGCTGGTTGATCTATCCAATAGTATGCTTATGTAAAACTCCTTTACCTCCGCTGGCCCTGGCTGGTAGATGCCCTGTTCTACCAATACCTTTCCAACCAGTTTGCCCTTAGGCCCTGTTTGATGCGTAACTAGCCTCATCCCAATGATGTCGTGTGCATATCTTCTTACCTCCTCGGTTGATTTGGCAATCTTTACCCCACCTCCCTTACCTCTTCCACCTGCATGTATTTGGGCCTTAACTGCTATAACATCTGTTCCTGTGGCTTCTATCACACTTTCAGCTACCTTAACAGCTTCGTCGGGCGTAAATGCCACACTACCCAATGGTACATTAACTCCCGATTTCTTTAGTAATGCCTTAGACTGGTACTCGTGTAGGTTCATACTCGGCTTTCTATTTTGATTTAAGTTGTTAAATATAAAAAAAATGATTGAGTAATTTTGTCGAAAATTCAACTTATGGCTAAAAACAGAAAACTTTCCAACGAAGAGCTTCACAGGAAAACTGTTGACGAGTATAAAATGGTTGAAAAGTTTCCTATTGTCGTTGTTCTGGACAATGTCAGGAGCCTAAATAATATTGGGTCGGTTTTTAGAACTTCCGATGCCTTGATGGTTGAGAGGGTAGCCCTTTGTGGAATATGCGGAAAACCACCACATCCCGAAATTCATCGTACTGCTCTTGGAGCCGAAAATTCTGTTTTATGGGAGTATTTTGATAAAACTGAAATGGCTATTGAGAAGTTGAGAGGGGAGGGATACCGCATCATCTCTTTTGAGCAAACCGAGCATTCTGTCAACTTAGTTGACTATATGCCCATGCCAGGAGTGAAATATGCTTTAGTATTTGGCAATGAGCTTCGTGGGGTAGGGCAGGATATTGTTGACCTTTCAGATGAATGCGTAGAGATACCGCAGTTTGGCACCAAGCATTCGTTCAACATTTCTATAACTGCTGCCATAGTTCTTTGGGACTTCTTCGCTAAGCTTAAGAAGCATTAAGGCAGAGCGGCAAACCAACAACCGTAGCACCAATAAAAAAACCTGCCAACGGCAGGTTCTTTTATAAACTTTTTACTGTTCAGCTATTCAGCAATAGCCTTGAAAGCTTCGTTCTGGAAGAAGTTACGAAATTCAACATCATCCTTTGCACGAGCCTTCAACGAGGCATCCTTGCCAATAGCGGTGCGTAGGTTATCAAGTGTGGTAGCTTCCTCCTGCATGCGGGCACCTACAATAGCACGGCCATAATAACCCTTAGCTGTTTCAACCTTTGCAAAAGTATTCTTTGCTGCATCAACCTTTCCGCTAAGAAGCAGGGCAAGTCCCTGGTTGAACGAGTCAGTTCCGCCAAGGTATTCAGCAGCAGCAGGATACTGACCTTTAAGAATGGCTATTATACCAAGGTTGTACTTAACCTCGTTACCGGCGTCGGCAGCATCAGCAAATAGTTTTTCAGCAGCTTCATAGTTTCCCTCCATCAGCGCAATGCAACCACGGTTGTTGGTAACGGCAGGAATTTTCTGATCGGCAGGAATTTTATCCAGGGCAGCCTTTGCAGCAGCAGTGTTCTTGTTGAGGATATAGTAGTATGCAGCATTGTTATAACCGCGAGCGCAGTTGAACTTTTCGCCTGCCTTCATGTAAACCTCAATCTTTTTATCAACGTTATCTACAAGGGTTGCTGCGTAAAGCATTTCCTCAACATTAAGTGAATCGTAAGCATTGTTCTCAACCATATACTTTAACGTATCGTCAGAGTAGCCTACCTTGTCAACCTTGGCAATCATTCTCGAACGACGAAGTTCAGGGAGTACCTTTTCGGCCAGCACCTTGTAAACCTTCGATAGATTTTTAATTTCTTTCTCGCGAACCTCAGGATCGGAGTACATGGAAAGAACTCGAAGAATTAAGTCCTTATCTTCAATGTTCGAGGCCTGAACTTGCTTCTGGAACCCTTCCCAGTCTTCAGAAGTGGTTTCAACGCTTACCGTAGCGGGATTTGTTACCTTACCCTTTTTGAACACATCGGCGAGGTATGAATCGGTGTTCTTCCCACGTTCCTTCGAAAGCTTATCGTTAAGAGTTTCTGGTCCATCGGGCGAAGCATAGGCTGATACTTTAATCTCTTTAAGCTGCTTGTTGCTAGTTTTGGCAGCATCGAGTAGAAAATCGTTTAGCATTTTAACCTCATCCTTGGTAAGTTCGGATTTGCGAATATCCGACTTTTGGATTACGAAGTTGATCTGAGCTTCTTTTTCCTCGGGGGTAACCCTTACAAATTTATCCTTCAGCATAACTGGCTTGGGGTCTAGGTCAACCAGCTTGTAGGTTGCCATGGTTCCAATACCAATTTTCTGAGGAGCATCAAAAGGAATCTGCTTGTCCTTGTAGGTGATTACAAAGCGCAGCTCCATTTCGGCACGAAACATTTCGTCCTTGTAGTCAAATTCAACATCATGCTTCCATGAACCGCCTGCTTCGTAGTTAATTACCTGGTTGTTGGCCTGCACATCTTCCCCCTGAAGAATTTTGGAAGGAAGAGCCAGCTCACCACCGTTATAAACTAGTACAGGGGTAATTTCCAGTGTGGCTTTTTTGTTGAAATACTTTGCGGGAACTGTACCCTCAATAGTGGCCTTTACCTTGTTGGCGTGAACCTCAAGTGGGTTTGGGGTAACCTTAAAGCTGGTGCCCTGGGGTAATTCTTTCATCTTTTCGGCACCGCCGCATCCTGCCAGAACAACTCCTGCCAGTGCTACGATTGCAAATTTTAATCCTTTCATCATTGTATCAAATTTGGTTAATAGTTAATAACATCGATTTTTTCAGTAAATCATCTACAAACTTAGAAATTTTTTTTTACAAATAAAAAATATGCCCTAAAAATACATTTATCCTAAAATGTAAGCCGGTTAACACCATTTGGATAGGTTTTGTCAAAAATTGCACTTTTAATTTTATTAAAATCGTGCTGATTTGCAACAAAATCCAACTTTGAGGTTTCGATGATTAGAAAGGTGTAGTCAGGGTGCTGCTTGAAAAAATCGAAGTACCCCTGTGCTATGCTTTCGAGGTACTCGCCGGTAATGGATTGCTCATACTCTCTGCCGCGCTTTTTTATATTTCGTAGTAGCATCTGAACGGGAAGATGCAGGTAAACGTAAAGATTTGGCTTGGGAAGGGTGTTGTATATGATTTGGAAAATTTGCTTGTAGAGTTGAAGTTCATCACCCGAAAGGGTGTTCTGGGCAAAAATGAGCGACTTCATAAAGTAGTAGTCAGCAATGGTAAGACTATGGAATAATGAACCCATTCGTAGCTCGGCATTCAGCTGCCTGTAGCGTTCGGCCAGAAACGATAGCTCCAGAGCAAAGCTATACCTTTCAGGATTTTCGTAAAATTTAGGTAAAAATGGGTTATCGGCAAATTGCTCTGTAATGAGATTGGCATTTAAATCGTTTGCCAACATGGTGGCCAGGGTAGTTTTCCCTGCACCAATATTCCCTTCTATTACAAGGTATTGCATATTCCTACTTGCTTATTTATAACTACTTGGCTAAGTTAGCATATTCTGTTCCGCAATTCGTCATCAATAATTGTCACTATGTTTCGGAATTTACCGTTGTTGTACAGCAATATGAATGGGGGATAAGCTGTTGCTCAACCCCCATGGTTAAAAAAGTATTCATTCATAAAAGAGCTAGATGGATAGCCCCAGGTTGTAAAGTATAAAAGCGTAAATGTCGGTGTACTCGTCAATGATCAGGGATGTTGGTGTTCCAGCACCATGGCCTGCACGGGTTTGAATTCTGATAAGTGCAGGATTCTGCGGGTTGGGATTTTTTTCCTGCATGGTGGCAATGTACTTGAACGAGTGCGCTGGAACTACCCTGTCGTCATGGTCGGCCGTTGTTACCAATATGGCTGGGTATTTTGTGTTTGGTTTAATGTTGTGCAGCGGGGAGTAGCTGTAGAGATTCTGAAACTGAATGGAATCCTCGCTTGATCCATAGTCGTTAACCCATGCCCAGCCTATGGTAAATTTGTGAAAACGCAGCATATCCATCACTCCAACTTCCGGGATGGCTACTTTAAATAAATCGGGACGCTGGTTAATAACCGCTCCTATCAGGAGGCCACCATTTGACCCACCCTGTATGACCAGCTTTTTGGGTGAGGTATACTTTTCCTTAATAAGGTATTCAGCAGCTGCTATAAAGTCGTCAAACACATTTTGCTTGTTGAGTTTTGTTCCGGCACGGTACCAGTTTTCACCATATTCACCCCCGCCACGAATATTCGCTAGGGCAAAAACACCGCCATTTTCGAGCCAGAACAATCTCGATGTGCTAAAACCCGGCATCATGCTAATGTTGAAACCTCCATAGCCATATAAAAGGGTTGGGTTGCTACCGTCAAGTTTGATTCCTTTTTTGTGAACAATGAACATGGGCACAATTGTACCGTCCTTGCTGGTGTAGAAAACCTGCTTGGTTTCGTAATCATCAAAGTTGAATTTGATATCGGGCTTGAAAAATTCGGTTGATTCATTTTTGGCAACGTTGAACTTGTAAACAGCCGGAGGAACAGTAAACGAGGAGAAGCTGTAGAAGGCCAACGTGTCGCTATAGGAGCCGCTGAAACCGGAAATTGTTCCGATGGTTGGTAGGTGAATTTCATCGGTTTTTTCACCACTGAGGGTGTAAACCTCGGCCTTGCTCTTGGCATCTACCACGTAGTTAGCGATAATTTTGCCACCCACTAGCTGGCAGGAGGTAAGCACATCCTTACGTTCAGGCAGGATGTCTTTCCAGTTTCCAACATCCATGCTGTTAATGTTGATTTTAATAAGCTTGTATTTTGGAGCTTTGTAGTTGGTTAGAACGTAAAGGTTGTCGTCAACATTTTCCAACACGCTGTACTCATACTCGAAACCAGTTGTGAGTTGAGAGAATTCCCCGCGCTTGTCGGTGAGGTTTTTAATGTAGATGGAGTTACCGTAGGTCGATTCAGTTTCGTAGATAATCAGGTATTTTTCGTTCTCGGTAGTTTGGGCGCTATAGTTCCTTAGGGGATGCTGACTGTTTGCAAAAATCAGCTTGTCTTCATTTGAATCGGTCCCCATGGTGTGGTAGTAAACTTTATGGTACTGGTTAAGGGTTGAGAGCGCTTCACCTTTTTTAGGCTCGTCGTAACGGCTGTAGTAAAAACCGTTGGCATACCACGCAATTGACGAGAACTTAACCCAGGAAATTTCGTCTTTCAGCTCTTTTCCTTCAGGTAACGCAATCACTTTAATCTTTTGCCAGTCAGAACCTCCGTCGTTCACTGCATAGGCCAGGTATTTACCATCGCGCGATGGGCTTACTTCCGAAAGGGCTATGGTACCATCCGCACTAAAGGTATTGGGGTCAAGTAGAACTCTTGGTTCAGAGTTTAGAGTTTCCATAACGTAGAGCACACTCTGGTTCTGCCGTCCATCCTTCTTGAAAAAGAAGTATCGCCCCCCTTCCTTAAAGGGAACCCCCATGGTGGTATAATTCCAGATGCCGGTTAGCCTTTCCCGAATCTTCTCACGGAATGGAATTTTAGCAAGATACGATGAGGTTAGCTCGTTCTGCTTCGAAACCCACTCGGCTACCTCAGGCGAATTTTCATCTTCCAACCAGCGGTAGGGATCGGGAACCTTAGTTCCAAAGTAGTTGTCTACTACATCAACCCTTTTGGTTTCGGGATACTGAATCCGATTTTTTTGACAAGCGTAAAACAGCATGGGTATTGTTACTGCAAGTATGATTAATTTTTTTTCCACGGATACAATAATTTAGTTGAACATATTTGAATGTAATCGTATTGGCATCAAACTACCTGAATACATTGTAGTGTTAATAGGATATTAAAATGACTACCTTTATACTAGCCCAAAATTATATTAAATTCATCAGCTTCTCATAGATTTGTCTTCAAGTTAACTTTCAAGAACTCTACCCGGGGCATAAAACTTCATCCCAATCAGGCTTTCCATAAGAAATTGAAGCGGTTAAAGGATATATAAAGTTAGCCATGTTTAAGTACGCCTATGTTATTCAACAAAAGTATAATATTTTTAACAAAGTATTATTATTGAGCACCATTGATTAAAGTATTTTTTAGGCATAAGGATAGTTTTGTTATCCGACAATTATTAAGTATCACGTTCCCATTTATTTAATCTAATAACATATAAGTATTTAATATTGAATGAATTATCTGCATGGTTATTTTTAAAATTGTTGAAACAGAATATAGAGGCTATGTGCTAGGGTGTTGAAAAGGTTAGGCATACTCGCATAAAGCTTTAGTCAGTAATTCATATAGATAGTATTTCGTGTAGGGCAGTAATAGATCGCAACGGTTATAACCTTTGTCCGGGTTTATTATCTCTCAAAATTCCATTAAAAGTTATGGTAGAGCACCAATCATTAACCTGAAATTTTTATCCATCATGGTTATATTTATGACAAAAATCAGTTTTTTGGAACCTAAATAGTTTTTATATTTAGGCAAGTCAAATGTTACTGTGTGAATGAAATTTAGTGTTATTATTTTAACAATGTTATCGTTATAACAATAAAAACTATTAAATTTTTGGATTATGACGGAAACCGTTGAGTTAGTTAAAAAGCTTGCTGACAAGCATGGGCGATCAAGGGAGAGCTTAATACCCATATTACAGGGTGTGGTGCAGCATGAACGGTACATTTCTAGCGAAGCGATGACCGAAATTGCTAGGGAACTGGACATTTCGGCTGCTAAAGTTTATGGAACAGCCACCTTCTACAGCTTTCTCGATACCCAGCCTCGGGGAAAGTATGTAATTAGGGTTTGCAAGACAATTTCATGCGCCATGAAGGGTAAAAACCCAATTTTACAGGAGTTGGAGGATATTTTGAAGATAAAGGTAGGTGAAACTACGCAAAACCGTAAGTTTTCGCTGCTTGAAACCAACTGCCTGGGCTGGTGCCATAAGGGCCCGGCCATGCTTGTTAACGAGGAGGCTTACACCGAGCTAACGCCCGAGAAAGTTAGAGAAATCATTAATGATTACATGAAAAAGTAGAGGAGACTATAATCATGGCCAGTAATTTTTTGCGACGTGTTGACCTGATATTTGATCAGGATTGCAACTTTAAGGAGGTGTTGAAATCGGCATACCAGCATTCCAACGACGAGATTATCAACCAGCTACTTGAATCAGGGCTTAAAGGAAGGGGAGGTGCCGGTTTCCCAACTGCCCTTAAATGGAAGTTTACCAGCGAGCAGGCTGATCCGGAAAAGTACGTGGTTTGCAATGCCGACGAGGGCGAACCTGGAACCTTTAAGGACCGTGAGATTCTCTTTAAGGTTCCCCTTAAGGTGTTTGGCGGAATGGCTATCTGTGCCAAGGTTATCAACGCCAAGGAAGGATTTATCTACCTTAGAGGAGAGTATCGCTTTTTACTTTCGGAGCTGGAAAATCAGCTAAAGCTGTTCAACGAGATTTTGAAAGATTTGAAAATTGATTTTAAAATAAAAATTATAGTGGGTAGTGGCGCCTATATATGCGGTGAGGAAAGCGCTCTTTTCGAATCGATGGAAGGCGACAGGGGCGAACCTCGCAACAAACCTCCATACCCTACCGTATCGGGATTCCGGAAAAAACCTACCGTTATCAACAACGTTGAAACGCTGGTTTATGCCTTTATGATTTTCCGCTATGGCGCCCGCAAATTCAAGGAACTGGGAACTGCAGATTCACGCGGGTCTAAGGTGTTTTCTGTATCTGGAGATACTCCAAAACCTGGAATTTATGAGTTGGAGCTGGGTATGACCGTCGAGCAATTTGTTGACGAGTTTGGAGATGGTGATACCAAAGCGGTTCAGGTGGGTGGCGCTTCAGGGTTTTGCGTTCCCCGAAAAAAGTTCAAGGATACCATAATCGGATTTGAGGGTGTTCCTACTGGAGGTTCCATGATGCTCTTTAACAGCTCGCGATCCATGTACAACGTGCTTAAAAATTACCTAGATTTCTTTTCCGAGGAGTCATGTGGACAGTGCACTCCGTGTCGCGTTGGATGCCAGCAGCTTATACTTGGTATTGAAGCGGTTAAGAAGGGCGATCGCCATGCTGCATACCTCGATCAGCTGCAGAAACTCGCCCAAACAATGAAGATAACCGCAAAATGCGGTTTGGGGCAAAGCGTGGCAAATTCGTTCTTCTCTATTGTGGAGAACTTTAAGGAAGAGATGATTTACTAAATTAAAATTTCAAATTCATGGCTAAACAAATAAACCTCACCATAGATGGTTTCCCAATCACTGTTGAAGAGGGAACTACAATTCTACAGGCTGCTAAAAAACTAAATATCCACATTCCAACGCTATGTTATCATGACGATTTATGCGTGGCAGGAAATTGTCGTGTTTGCGTGGTTGAAATGAAGGGATCGAAAACACTTCCTGCTTCATGCGCCATGCCTGCTGCGGAGGGAATGGAAATTTTTACAAATACAATTAAGGTTCGCACCGCCCGTAAGCACATCATTGACCTCTTGCTCTCCGAGCACAACGCCAAGTGCACCACATGCTACAAGAACGGTAATTGCGAGCTGCAAAACCTGGCCTCGGAATACAAAATTTCCGAGCCCATGTTTATCGATCTGGTTCCATACAAAAATTACCAGATGGACGCCTATTCACCATCAATAATTAAGGATGACAGCAAGTGCATCCGTTGTCAGCGTTGCGTGCGTACCTGCGAAGAACTCCAGCATGTTAGCGCACTGGGGGTTGCATATAAAGGTGCCAACATGAAAATTTCCACCTTTTTCGAAAATCCCATGTTCGAGGTGGTTTGTACCAACTGCGGCCAATGCGTAAACCGCTGTCCAACCGGAGCGCTGGTTGAACGCAACTACGTGGAGGAGGTTTGGGATGCCATTTATAACCCTAACAAGCATGTTGTTGTTCAAACTGCACCGGCTGTAAGGGTTGCCCTTGGAGAGGCGCTGGGGATGAAACCTGGTCAAATCGTTACCGGCAAAATGGTAACCGCCCTTAGAAGGCTAGGGTTTGATTCAGTTTTGGATACTGATTTTTCAGCCGACCTAACCATTATGGAGGAGGGATTCGAGTTGCTTGGCAGGCTCAAAAAGGCATTGGTTGACAAGGATAGTACTGTGAAGATTCCCATGGCAACGAGCTGCTCTCCCGGTTGGATTAAGTTTATTGAACATACCTATCCGGAGTATCTTGACAACCTTTCCACCTGTAAATCACCCCAACAAATGTTTGGGGCTCTGGCCAAAACCTACTACGCTAAAAAACGTAACATTGATCCGGCCAGTATAGTTTCGGTTTCCATTATGCCCTGCACGGCCAAGAAATTCGAGGCTGACCGACCGGAAATGCACTCCAGCGGTTATAAGGATGTGGACTATGTGCTCACCACCCGTGAGCTGGCTATTATGATCAAGCAGGCAGGTATAGAGTTTGACAGCCTACCGGAAACAAACTACGATAGCATTATGGGAGATTCCACAGGTGCTGCTGTTATTTTTGGTGCTACCGGAGGGGTTATGGAGGCTGCCCTACGAACCGCCTACGAGGTAGTTACCGGCAGAGAGGTTCCATTTGATGGCCTCAACATTACACCTGTTAGGGGAATGGAGGGTGTTCGTGAGGCTGCCATTAAAATTGAGAATACCAAACCCGAATGGAAGTTCCTTGATGGCGTGGTTCTTAAAACCGTTGTAGCTCACGGATTGACCAATGCCAAAAAGGTGATGGATGTGGTTAAGTCGGGAAAAGCCGACTGGCACTTCATTGAGATTATGGCTTGCCCTGGGGGGTGCATCGGAGGTGGAGGTCAGCCTATTCCCACCAATGAAGAAATACGTAAAAAGCGTGCCGAAGCAATTTACCGCGAGGATGCTAATAAGAAAATCAGAAAGTCGCATGAAAATCCTGAGGTGATTGCTATTTATAAGGAATTTCTTGATGAGCCCAACAGCCATAAGGCTCATGAACTACTGCATACCCACTACAAGGAAAGGCAGAGGTACTAAAAACTAGTGAGTACCTGGCTGTATGCTTAAAGGCTGTCTCTTAAAAGGACAGCCTCTTTTTTTTCACAGTACGAGTACAACCTTCTTTATTGCATTTAGCTTATCTCTGATAAATTCTTAGCTTTCTGATTGTAAATATTTTGGCATACAATTATAGGCGACGGGGCTGAGCGGATGGATCGCCAGCACAAAGGCTTTGCAGAACTCGCAATTAGCAACCGGTTGTTCATACGCCCTTGTACAATTTGCCCAGCATGAGCAACAAAAGTAGGAGAATGAGTAAAAATGGATTTTTCATCAGCCGTTAGTCAATGGGTATAATCGTTAGCCAAATAGCGTATGTATTATACATGTTTAATAATACATGTTATATTAATAACAATAAATATATTTGTGGCGTATAATTATTCTAGTAAAAAATATTTTATGCGGATAGGTGAGCTGGTAAAGCATATAGATGGAAAGGTGCTATGCTGTGAGGAGTGCCTCGACAGCGAGGTAGTTTATGCTTTTGCCTCGGATCTGATGAGCGATGTGCTAACTGTTAAATGTGAGAATTTTTTGCTGATTACAGGGTTGTCCAACATTCAAGCTGTACGCACCGCCGAGATGTCCGATATTCAAGTTATCGTATTTGTTCGGAACAAGCGGGTGAGCGAGGATATGATTAGGTTGGCAAGGGAAAATAGCATAGTTTTGGTGGAGTGCAGCTGCACCATGTTTAAGGTTTCTGGAATTTTATACGGCTTGGGCATCAAAGCAGTTTACTGATAACGATGAAATTTGAATATAAAGTACAGGGTGGTGATTTTGTGAGAGCCGGCCACGCATCAAGTGAGGTTAAAAAAATTTTAAAACAGCTGAATGTAGAACCTTCACTGGTGAAACGGGTGGTGGTGGCACTTTATGAGGCAGAGGTTAATATTGTAGCTCATGCGTATAACGGAATGGCATATGTTGATATTGATGCAAGTAGGGTGCTGGTTAGGCTTGATGATAATGGCCCAGGAATTTCGGATATTGAGCTGGCCATGCAGCCCGGTTTTTCAACCGCATCTTCAACCGTAAGGGAGATGGGCTTTGGAGCAGGAATGGGGTTGCCAAATATTAAAAGTAATTCCGATGAATTTAGCATTTCCAGCGAGGTGGGGAAAGGAACTCATTTGGAATTTGTAGTTTACCTAAACAGTAAATAACGTGAGAGGAGGTTAGAGTTGGAAACTTCTACATTTCACCACGCTTTAAAAATTCAATCCGATGTCTGCATTGGCTGTGCACATTGTATGAGGGTATGCCCAACCGAGGCTCTTAGAGTAAGAGGAGGAAAAGCCTTACTTCAAAGCAACAGGTGTATTGATTGTGGTGAATGCTACAGGGTTTGTCCAACCGGAGCAATTATTGTAGAACAGGATGACTTTAATAGCATTTTCAACTACAAGTATAGGGTGGCTCTTGTACCATCAGTGCTTCTTGCCCAGTATCCCGAAGATGTTTCGGTTGATATGGCCATTCACGCTCTACTAAGGATAGGATTTACTAAGGTAGTAATTGTTGAAGACTCCGTCGATTACCTAATTACCAGGATAAACGCTTATATTATAAACAACCCTAGCCGAAAGCCCATAATCTCTTCTTTTTGCCCGGCAATTGTCAGGTTGGTTCAGGTCCGATTTCCCTGGCTTGTAGGAAACATTATGTTGGTAAAGCCCCCAATAGATCTTACTTCATCATTCATAAGAAGGAAGCTTACGGAGGAAGGAATTCCTGAACAGGAGGTTGGAATTTTTTACATTACTCCATGTGCGGCCAAAATTGCCGCAGTTAAAAGCCCCGAAGGGGAGGATGTATCCGAAATAAATGGGGTTATTAACATGGATTTAATTTACAACCGAACACTAAGGGATATTCGATCTGGGGGTACTAAGCGAACGGTTGAAGATGGTGCCGTTAACATTTCTCCGAAAAGCATCACTTGGGCACTGACAGGTGGTGAAGCTCTTAGCATAGAAGCTAAAGGCCTTGCCATTGATGGCATTTCCAATGTTATTGAGTTTCTAGAGAAGATGGAAACCAGCGAGGTTCACGGGGTTGATTTCTTGGAGCTTAGGGCATGCGATGAAAGTTGTGCCGGAGGAATACTTACTGTTGGAAACAGCTTCCTCTCTGCCGAACGGCTTCGGAAGCAGGCCAGGTATATCCCAGAATCTAAAATAGGTTTTCATACTCAAATAAAAATTTCAGAGTACAGTAGTGTGCTGAACGGCAAGGTTGGCTTAAACCGACTGGAGCCACGCTCCATTGTCAAGCTAGATGACAGCATGGTTAAAGCCATGAACAAGATGGAAAGGGTCAACCGGTATCTTTGCTACCTGCCTGGCATTGACTGTGGAGTATGCGGTACACCATCGTGCCAGGCTCTGGCTGAAGATATTGTTCAGGGAGAAGGCTCGCTCTCACAATGCGTATTTTTACAGAAAATCATGGAACAGAACAAGCTGGACCCTAAGCATTCCTTCCGTATAATGAAAAAAATTTGGGGCGAAAACAGATTTATTAAGGATTGCGATAAACCTAAACATAAAAAATAATTGGTTATGACCGTACTAGATATTGTAAAGTCTCTTGGCTTAAAGGTTTATACAGAAACGGTGGGTATGGACAGGGAGATTACCGGTGGCTACACCTCCGATCTTCTAAGCGATGTAATGGGCAATGCACAAGCTGGTACCGTTTGGATTACCCTTCAAACGCACATAAATATTGTGGCTGTAGCTTCACTTAAGGATATTGCAGCAATTTTACTGGTAAAAGGACTTGAGCCAGAACCCAACACACTTCAGAAAAGCCTTGAGGAGGGAATACCCATTCTGGGGACCTCCAAACAAGCGTTTGAAATTTCCGGAATGCTCTACCAGCTGCTTTACAGTAACCGATGAACCTTTACCAGGCCGATTTACATATTCACAGCGTTTTATCCCCGTGTGCCGATCTTGAAATGAGCCCTGGCAATATAGTTTCCATGGCAAAGAATATGGGGCTTAGCATTATTGCAATTACTGATCACAACTCCACGCTTCATGCGCCATTAATGCGTCGTTTGGCCGAAAATGCAGGAATACTCGCTATTTACGGTGCCGAGGTAACCACCCGTGAGGAGGTTCATTGCGTTTGCCTTTTTGCCGACGAGGATAGCAGAGCTGATTTTCAAAATTTTCTGGAAGTACATATCCAGAAGGTACCTAATAAACCTGATATTCTAGGATACCAGGTAGTTGTTAACGAGAAGGAGGAAATTATTGAGGAAGTTGAGTACTCACTCCATGGGGCGTTAAATGTTGGCATCAACGAACTTGAGGCTGTTGTGCATGCAATGAATGGAATTTTTATACCGGCTCATATTGACAGGCCGAAGTATAGCTTGACCAGCCAGCTGGGTTTTGTACCCCCCGACCTAAACTATGATGCGCTGGAGGTATCCATAAATTCTTCAATTGAAAGTATCTGCATACACAACCCATCGCTTAAACGAAAAAGATTTATAAGGAGTTCCGATGCTCACTTCATAGAACAAGTTGGGTCTGTAACCACTACCTTCAGGATGGAAAACCTGAACTTCGATGGCTTGTTGAAGGCAATTAAAGGGATTGACGGCTACGATATTATGCTCCCCTGAGGGAGCTAGCCTGATGAGGCTGCCTATACTTTAGATGATTTTGATATGAGGGATTTATCGTTGCACCTGCTCGACATAGCTCAAAATTCAATTGCTGCCCAGGCAACCAAAATTGATGTTCATCTTGAAATTAACCCAAAACTTGATTACCTTGCACTTATCATATCCGATAATGGAAAAGGTATGAATGCCGAGTTTCTTCAACAGATAACGAGTCCTTTTACAACAACCCGTACAACCCGCAAGGTTGGATTAGGATTACCCCTTTTAATGCAAAATGCTGAGCGCACGGGTGGTTACCTGGAAATTACCTCAGCTGTTGGTAAGGGAACAACGCTTAGAGCTGTTTTTCATCCTAACCACATAGATTGCCCTCCTATGGGCGATATAGCGGGTGTTGCTGCTCAGCTTATTTGTTCGTTCCCTAACATTTCGTTTAGCTTCAGTTTTAAAACAGATACTTCAGAGTTTAGCATTACCACACTTGAAATAGCTCAAGCACTGGAGGGCATTCCTATTAATGATACCAGTGTTTTTCAGCTAGTTAAGCAGGTGATAGAATCCTCCCTGGAGGAGCTCAAATTTCCCGTTTAGGTTATTAAACATATAATTTGTTGTTAGTTTGTTAACATTTAAAATGTAATTTTGTCACCGAAAAGTTCAAAACGATATATACCCAATAAAAATGAATGTTTAAGGAGTATTGCTATGACAAAAGTAAAATCATTAGCTGATCTGAAAATGATGAAGGACTCCCTGAAGTCGAAAATCTCACTACGGGAAAAGGGGGAAAATTCTGAAAATCTCGTTCAGATTAAGGTGGCAATGGCCACATGTGGCATTGCTTCTGGAGCAAAAGTGGTTATGGACTTTTTGCTCGAGGAGCTGGATAAGCGGGGGATAAACTCCGTAGTGACCCAAACTGGATGCATGGGTTACTGCTATGCTGAACCCACCATAGAGGTTAAGCGTCCCGGCCAAGAACCCGTGGTTTTTGGGTACGTTGATACTAAAAAGGCTGATGAAATAATTGAAAAGTACATCAAAAATGGCGAGTTGGTGGATGGCATCATCCCCACCAACTACGAAACCATTGATGGTGAAAAATAACCCTCTTAAAAGACAGAAGTAATGGCAAAGTATAAAATGCACCTGCTGGTTTGTGGTGGAACGGGCTGCAGGGCTTCGTCGAGCGATTTGATTGTTGACAGGCTTAAAGCTGAGATTGCTTCCAACGGCCTGGAGAATGATGTTCAGGTTATAATGACTGGTTGCTTCGGGTTTTGTGAGAAAGGCCCTATTGTCAAGGTGCTTCCTGATAACACCTTTTACACCCAGGTTAAACCTGAAGATGCCGCCGAAATTGTTAGGGAGCACGCCCTGAAGGGAAGGAAGGTTACCCGCCTGCTCTACACCGATCCGGTAAAAAAGGAACATGTATCCGACTCAAAACACATGGGTTTCTACCGCAAGCAAATTAGAATTGCCCTAAGAAACTGTGGTTTTATTAATCCCGAAAACATTGACGAGTACATTGCCCGTGATGGCTACCAGGCGCTTGGAAAAGTGCTTACCGAAATGGACCCGCAGAAAACAATTGATATCATTAAGAAATCGGGATTAAGGGGACGTGGTGGTGGCGGCTTTCCTACCGGTTTAAAGTGGGAAATTGCCAGCAAGAACAAAGCCGATCAGAAGTACGTGGTTTGCAACGCCGACGAGGGCGACCCAGGTGCTTTTATGGATCGTTCTGTCCTAGAGGGCGACCCACACTCAGTACTAGAAGCAATGGCAATTTGCGGTTATAGTATTGGTGCTTCAAAAGGGCTCATTTACATTCGGGCGGAGTACCCATTGGCTATTAAACGGCTAAAGGTCGCCATTGATCAGGCTCATGAGTACGGCTTGCTCGGCAACGACATCATGGGAACAGGCTTTAATTTTGATATTGAGCTTCGCTATGGTGCCGGTGCTTTTGTTTGCGGTGAGGAAACTGCTCTTATTCATTCCATGGAGGGTCTTAGGGGCGAGCCAACCAATAAACCACCATTCCCCGCTGAAAGCGGATACCTTGGGAAGCCTACCAACGTTAACAACGTGGAAACGTTTGCCAACGTAGCTCCAATCATTTTGAAGGGAGCCGAATGGTACACCTCGATTGGAACTGAAAAATCAAAAGGAACAAAGGTTTTTGCGCTAGCAGGGAAAATTAACAATGTAGGGTTAATTGAGGTGCCCATGGGAACTACCCTACGAGAAATTATATTTGAAATTGGAGGGGGCATAAGGAACGGTAAAAAGTTTAAGGCAGTTCAAACAGGCGGTCCTTCGGGCGGATGCCTTACGGAAAAGCACCTGGATATTCCCATAGACTTTGACAACCTGGTTGCAGCTGGCTCAATGATGGGCTCGGGCGGGATGATTGTTATGGATGAGGACGACTGCATGGTTTCTGTGGCCAAGTTTTACCTTGACTTTACAGTTGATGAGAGCTGCGGAAAATGCACTCCATGTCGTGTAGGAAACAAACGACTTTCGGAGTTGCTTGGTAAAATTACTGATGGCAACGGGGAGCTTGAAGATCTTGAGCGTTTGCGCAACCTTTCAAATGTTATCAAGGATACTGCGCTTTGCGGCTTAGGTCAAACTTCACCCAACCCGGTACTTTCAACCCTTGATAATTTTTACGACGAGTACCTTTCACACGTAGTTGATAAGAAATGCAAAGCCGGGCGGTGCAAATCGCTTATGCAGTATGTTATTGATCCTGAGGCATGTGTTGGTTGCACGGCCTGCGCACGCAACTGTCCCGTTAATGCCATAAGCGGTGAGAGAAAAAAACCACACGAGATTAACACTGCCATCTGCATTAAATGTGGAGCATGTATTGAAAAATGTAAATTCGATGCTATTAGCATTAAATAACAGGCTGAACAATGGAAACAGTAAAACTTACAATAGATAGCAAGCAGGTTGAAGTACCTAAAGGTACTACGATATACAAAGCCGCAAAAAGCATGGGAATCGATATCCCGGTGCTTTGCTACATGGATCTTCATGACCTGGGTGTTGAGAATAAACCTGCAGGTTGTAGAATTTGCGTAGTTGAAATTGCTGGTCGTCGTAATCTGGCTCCCAGCTGTTCAACCGTTTGCATGGAGGGCATGGAGGTTAAGACCCATACAACGCGGGTGATAAATGCCCGCCGGACGGTTATGGAGCTGCTACTTTCCGATCATCCAAAGGATTGCCTTACATGTCCTAAAAGTGGTAGGTGTGACCTTCAGGATATGTCTGTTAGGTTGGGTATTCGTGAAATACCCGGACAGGAATTTGCCGCCATGTCAACCTACAAAAAAGATTTTTCGCCCTCAATTATCCGCGATGTTGATAAGTGCATCATGTGCCGTAGGTGCGAGACCATGTGCAACCAGGTGCAAACAGTTGGTGCACTAAGCGCCGTGAATAGGGGTTTTATGGCTGTTGTGGCCCCTGCTTTTGAGCAGGATCTGGTAAAATCGCCCTGTACATATTGCGGCCAATGCGTTGCTGTGTGCCCTACTGGCGCTTTAACCGAGGTTGACCACACTGCCAAGGTAATAAGGGCGCTTGCCGATCCCACCAAAACCGTTATGGTTCAAACAGCCCCTGCAGTTAGAGCTGCTCTTGGCGAGGAGTTTGGCCTGGAGCCAGGAACTCTTGTTACGGGAAAAATGGTGTCGGCACTTCGAAAAATTGGGTTCAACTATATTTTTGATACTGATTTTGCGGCCGATTTGACCATAATGGAGGAGGGAACCGAGCTTCTCGACAGGTTAACCCGCCACCTCAATGGCGATAAGAGCGTTAAGCTTCCTATTCTTACCAGCTGCTGCCCCGCATGGGTAAACTTCTTTGAGCATAACTACACCGATATGCTCGATGTTCCCTCAAGCGCAAAATCGCCCCAGCAAATGTTTGGAGCTATAGCCAAATCGTACTTTGCTGAAAAACTTGGCAAGAAACGTGAGGATTTGGTGGTTGTATCGGTGATGCCCTGCCTGGCAAAGAAGTATGAATGCCAGCGTGATGAGTTTAAGCATGAGGGCAACCCTGACGTTGACCTATCGCTGTCAACCCGCGAGCTGGCCAACCTTATCAAGCAGTTCAACATCAACTTTATGGAGCTGCCCGATGAGGATTTCGATCGACCACTGGGCGAATCAACGGGAGCCGCAGTGATATTTGGCGCAACCGGTGGCGTAATTGAGGCTGCTGTTCGTACCGCTTATGAGCTGCATACCAAGAAAGCACTTCCCAGGGTTGACTTTACCGAGCTTCGCGGTATGGATGGCATAAGGACTGCAACAATTGATTTTGATGGGCTTCCGATAAAGATTGGAATTGCGCATGGGCTGGGTAACGCCCGCAAGCTGCTTGACCAAGTTCGTTCAGGACAGGCTGATTTCCATGCCATTGAAATTATGGCATGCCCTGGAGGCTGCATAGGTGGAGGTGGACAACCTCTACACCATGGCGACTCATCAATTATCAAGGCTCGTATGGCCGCAATTTACAGGGAGGATGCCGGTAAATCAATCCGAAAATCGCATGAAAATCCCTACATCATACAGCTTTACGAGGAGTTTTTGGGTAAACCTATGAGTGAGAAATCACACCATCTACTTCATACCCAATACTTTGATAAAGGTAAAAAGGATATTTATATTAAATAGGGAGGAAGAAACCCATGTCGCACATTAAAGTAGAACTTAAGCCCGATCAGGTGGCTAAAATAAAGGAAATCTGCAAATCCTTTGGGAATAATCCCGGTGAGCTTATCAACGTACTCCATCAAACTCAGGGCACATTTGGCTACCTTCCGGCGGAAGTTCAGGAAGTTGTTGCTGCAGAGCTAAATATTCCGGTTGCCAAGGTTTACGGAGTAGTTACATTCTACTCGTTTTTCACCATGATTCCCAAGGGTAAGCACCCGATTAGTGTTTGTACCGGCACAGCCTGCTATGTTCGTGGAGCCGAAAAGGTTCTGGACGAAATGAAGCGCATACTAAACGTCAAAGTGGGCGAAACAACTCCTGATGGAAAATTTTCGTTGAACTGCCTGCGTTGCGTTGGGGCATGCGGGCTAGCTCCTGTTGTCCTTATAGGTGAAAAGGTTTACGGAAGAGTTTCCCCCGATGGGGTAAAGGACATTCTTAAGGAGTACGAAGACTAGTTCAAATTTCAATTATCTTTCATAGCTTTAGGTTTAGGTTGGTTGAAAAGAAGGGGAAAGCCATTTAAATTGGCACTCCTTCTTTTTTTGTTACTTCACATATTCAATAAAAATTCCCAGGGAAACACCAAAATTCAGGTTGATGCTTTCCGCATAATATGCCTAATTGTATCTTCGGAAATGCTGGGTGTGAGTTTTTCCATTGCAGCCAAAAGACTTTTTAGGGCAAAAGACTCCTGTATTGGCGGAAGGGAATGCTTTACTGATTTCTTTGCATGTTTTGATAAGCCAGAGGTATTGTTGGCTAATTGGGTAAAGCTATTTGTCATAGGCAGGAAACAATTTTATCTAATAACGGCAACCAGCCACTATTATTACACGAAGTAGAGGATAAATTGAGACCCCTATTTCCCCTTGATGGAAGAGAAGGAGGAAGCAAGGATAAAGGGTAAAAAAATTCAAAATTCAAAATTCAAGAACTTGTCCGCCTGCTGGCGGAACTTGTCCGGCTCCTGACGGATTCCCCTAACTTTAAAAATGGTTTTAAAAAACAGCATCGGCCGGCAAGCCGAAAAGCAAGGCAAAATTGTGGAGAAAAACCAGCAAGTGTTCTTTCTTGTCTTGATACAAGAAAGAACCAAAGAAAATCAAGGCTGAAAAGCCCGACCCGATGGGTTCCCCGGGGGCGGAACTGCCACGCGGCACAACTCGCCCCGCCTGCGGCGTGGTTCAAACAGTGCCGCTTGGGCATTCCCGCGCCACGTTCCGCCCCCGACCCATTTGCGGGTCATGCTTTTATGCCGTTTTACTTATACCAGCAACTTTCAACGATTCCCGCCTTTACGAGCACCGCTGTGGATACCTTACCCCAGTTGGGGCTGAAGACAAGGATAAAGGATAAAGGATAAAAAAAATCAAGATTCAAGATTCAAGAACTTGTCCGCCTGCTGGCGGAACTTGTCCGGCTACTGACGGATTCCATAACTTGTCATTCACAACCCTTTAATCTTTTACTCTTGCGCTTGCCTTACCCTGTTTAAGGTTAGCTTCCAGTTTTTGGAAACTAGCCTTGGCAACCATGGGTATTGGAGTTGCTTTTTTTACAGGTAATCCTCTATAGGCGCACAGGTGCAAACCAAGTTTCTATCTCCGTATCCCGAGTCAATTTTACTTACGTAAGGCCAAAACTTATTGGAAGCAATCCATGTCAAGGGGTATGCAGCTTTTTGACGGGAGTAGGGATGATGCCACTCGTCGGCAGACACCTCGGGAGCGGTATGAGGAGCGTTTAGCACCAGGTTGTCGGTTGGGGTTGCATTTTTACCTGCCTTGATGTCCTCCAGCTCAGCAAGGATTGAAATCATAGCCTCAATAAACCTGTCGAGTTCTTGTTTCGATTCGCTTTCTGTTGGTTCAACCATCAAGCTCTCGTGAACGGGGAATGAAACGGTAGGCGCATGAAATCCATAGTCCATAAGCCTGCGGGCTACATCACTTGTATCAACCCCGTATGTTGTTTTAAAGTGATGGCAGTCAAGGATCATTTCGTGGGCAACCCGACCTGTTTCACCGGTGTAAAGAATCTTAAAGTGCTTTTTTAGCTTGGCTGCCATGTAGTTGGCGTTAAGAATAGCCATTTTGGTTACCTGGGTTAACCCCTCGGCGCCAAGCATCAGGATGTAGCCATAGGAGATAGGTAGGATGCTGGCACTACCCCAAGGTGAAGCCGCTACAGCCGAAATACCGTTTTCTCCACCGGTTTTTACTACGGGGTGGGAGGGAAGAAATTTGGTTAGATGTTTGGCTACAGCAATAGGGCCAACGCCAGGGCCGCCACCACCATGAGGTATGGCAAAAGTTTTATGAAGGTTTAGGTGGCAAACATCAGCTCCAATTTCTCCGGGACTTGTTAGTCCAACCTGGGCATTCATGTTGGCTCCATCCATGTAAACCAAGCCTCCATTCTTATGGATTATATCTACCATTTCACGGATTTTACTTTCAAAAACACCGTGAGTTGAGGGGTAGGTTACCATGAAAGCCGAAAGAGTTTCTCGGTACTGCTCGGCTTTTGCTTTTAGATCGTCCACATTGATATTCCCCATCTCATCACAAGCAACTACCACTACCTGCATACCTGCCATAGCGGCACTAGCAGGGTTGGTGCCATGGGCTGATGATGGGATTAATACTACATTTCGCTTGCTATCACCATGGCTTAGGTGGTATTCTCTGATAACCATTAGCCCGGTGTACTCACCAGCTGCTCCGGAATTGGGTTGAAGTGATACTGAATCAAAACCTGTGATTTCGGCGAGTAGGTGCTCCAGCTCCGAAATGATTTCGTGGTAGCCGGCAGCCTGGTCGGCTGGTACAAATGGATGTATATTAGCCATTTCCGGCCAGCTTAAAGGAAGCATGGTTGCTGCAGGGTTTAGCTTCATGGTGCAGCTTCCCAGCGAAATCATGCTATGGTTAAGCGCAATATCTCTACGTTCAAGTTTCTTGATGTAACGCATCATCTCGGTTTCGGATTGGTAGCTGTTGAATACCTTCTCGGTCAGGTAGGGTGACCTGCGTTGTAAGTTTGCAGGTATTCCATTAGCTTCCTCAACAGATGAAATGGGGTTGTGCTCTTTTCCAATAGCCTTGGCAAACACATTCAACAGGGCGTTGATGTCGTTAATTGTTGTTACCTCATCAAAGCTAATACCAATTGATCCGTTAGGCTTATAGTTTAGATTCAGCTCATTTTCCAAAGCATTTCGACGGATATCCTCCAGGCTAACACCTGCTGGTAAAGTAACTTCGAGGGTGTCAAAAATATTTTTAATATTTTGTGTATAGCCAAGCAGTTGCAGCTGCTTGGCAACAAGCATGGCTACGCTATGGATATATGAGGCAATTCTACGAATTCCACTTGGACCATGGTAAACTGCATACATTCCGGCCATCGTAGCCAGCAGGGCTTGTGCGGTGCAAATATTGGAAGTGGCACGTTCCCGTTTAATGTGTTGTTCCCTGGTTTGGAGAGCCATTCGAAGCGCTTTATTCCCGTGTCGGTCAATCGAAACACCAATAATCCGGCCGGGCATGCTGCGTTTAAATTCGTCCTTGCAGGCAAAGTATGCTGCATGAGGTCCGCCAAACCCCATTGGTATTCCGAAGCGTTGGGTTGAGCCAGCTACAATGTCAGCTCCCCATTCGCCCGGAGGGGTAATTAAGGCCAGGCTTAGCAGGTCGGCCATAACGGTAACCAGGGTTCCGGCCTCGTGAGCTTTTGCTGTAAATGAGCTGTAATCACGGATATTCCCTTTAGCCGAAGGATACTGAATCACAACTCCAAACTCACGTCCTGTAAAGCTATATTCGCTGTAGCAGCCGGTAACTACATCAATTCCCAACGGTTTTGAGCGCGTGGTAATAACGGCTAGCGTTTGTGGAAAAATGTCCCGATCGACAAAAAGTATATTTTTCCCGGCCTTAACAGCCTCCCGTGATCGGAGGTTATGCATCATAATCATGGCCTCTGCTGCGGCAGTTGCCTCATCAAGAAGAGAGGCGTTCGCAATCTCCATTCGGGTGAGGTCGATAACCATAGTTTGAAAGTTGAGCAGGGCCTCTAGCCTACCCTGGCTAATTTCAGCCTGGTAGGGAGTGTAGGACGTGTACCATCCGGGGTTTTCAAATACGTTTCGTAAAATAACCGAAGGGGTTACAGTTCCATAGTACCCCATACCGATATATGATTTGTAAAGCTTGTTTTTAGCCGCAATTTTCTTCATTCTTCCCAGAAACTCGTATTCTGAAACAGGGTTAGGGAGGTTTAATGGCTTTCTCAGCCTGATGTTTTGAGGAACGGTTTGATTTATAAGTTCGTCTAACGTTGAAACGCCAATTTCCTTAAGCATTTCATCAATTTCATGGTCGCGAGGGCCATTATGACGTGCAACAAAATTATCGGTTGTCATTGTGTTGTGTTTTAATTAGAGGATGTATAAAAGTTGAGCAAAATTATATTTTTTAAGTACACAGGCTATGTGCTGGGTAGGGCTTTAAACATGTTATAAAGCATTACTGAAAAATTTAAGTCTTGATGAAAGGGTTACTTCTCCGTTCGTCTCCAATGGTAGTGCTTTCGCCATGGCCGGGGTAAACAGCCACATCGTCGGGGAGGACCATAAGCTTAGTGGTAATGCTCCTGATAATGGCATCGTAGCTGCCGCCAGGAAGGTCGGTACGGCCAATTGACCGGTAAAACAGAGTATCACCGGTTAGTAGCATTTTCTCGTTTTGAAGGTAAAGGCAAATACTGCCGGGTGTATGGCCTGGGGTATGAATAATGCCAATTGAACCATCTCCAAGCAGAAGGGTATTGCCATCGGCCACTATTTTATCTATTTCTGGGGTTTTATCAACCGAAAAACCAAAGGACATGGCCTGTTGCGGAAAGGTTTTGAGTAAGGGTAAATCATCCGAATGGGCATAGGCTTCAACATTGTAGATGCTTTTTAGGAGGTTTAAGCCCAGCAGGTGATCAACGTGGCAGTGGGTATTGACAAAATATTTTACCTTTAATTCATTGTCGTCAACAAACCTTTTGATTAAAGCAACCTCGGTGGCATTATAGCAACCAGCATCAACAATGGCTGCATTGTGGTTTTCGTCAGAAATCACGTATGTGTTCTCCTGAAAGGGGTTGAAGACAAAAACTTTTACTTTCATCGGCATTGGCAAATTATGTTATAAGTATTCAAATCATTAACTTTTTTTTGAATTTCTTGCAACGAGTGGATGAGTCCAAAAGGGGCATGCTACCAGCCAGGGAAAATGCTTATGATTGGTTGGCTTTAGTTTTACTACAGTGCAAAACTCGTTTGGAAGCGTTTTCGATGTAAACAAAAACGTGTGGGAATTATAGCGGTGTGTTGGTAAATGGTTACATGTGTTGGTAGGCATAGATAGGCTTGTTACTTGCTTTTTTCCACTCCTTTTAACAACGGAACAAAGATAAAGTTTCCGTGGGTAGTCTTTCTTACTTCGGTGCTGCTAATTTTTTCAACTAGCGTCATCACCTGACCGTTTTCATCCCCAACCGGAATAACCATTCTTCCACCAACCGCCAGCTGGTCAACAAGCTCATCAGGAATGGTTGGCGCACCTGCGGTAACAATAATTCTGTCGAAAGGGCTATAGCCCGGTAATCCCTTATACCCATCGCCAAAATGAAAGCTGGGGTGATAGCCCATTTCCTCCAGCAGCGATTTGGCGTTAAGGTATAGCTCTCTTTGCCTTTCGATGGTGAACAGCCTAACGCCCAGCTCCATAAGGATTGCAGCCTGGTAACCCGAGCCTGTTCCTACCTCCAGCACCTTGTTCATGTGTTCAACCTGAAGGAGCTGGGTTTGGAACGCCACGGTAAAGGGTTGAGATATGGTTTGCCCATATCCAATTGGGAAAGCCTGGTCGCTGTAGGCAAACTTTAGGAAGGAACTTTCCATAAAAAAATGACGGGGAACCCGGAGCATTGCCCCAAGCACCTGCTTATCCGTAATCCCCTTCGATTCAATTTCTTCAATTAACCGTTTCCGTAGCCCTTTATGCTTATAGGTGTCCTGCTGCATCGCAACTTTTATCAAGTTAAAATGGTCGTTCAAATATACATCTAAAAGGGCATTTGAAAATTTTAAATGTAATAGACAGCAAAAGAGATATTTACACTTTTTTTGCTATACCTAATTTTTTTATGCCAGCTTGTTGTATCATGGTGTTGCTATTTATTTGAACCATTGTAGTTGATAAGTTACCCGACTAAAATGTTGGAGATGACGGTAAAATCTATAAGTTTGCAACTATTCACCCATTCAACATATGCTTAAACTTGGTTTTTTTACTGATAATACGCAGCTGGCTGAATTGGTAGGAGATTTAGGGAGACAAGCCAATATAGAAGTAGAGGGGATATGGGCAGAACCCCTTCTAAATGGTGACGGCAAATGGAATTTTTCCAATTGTTTCAGTGATCCTGAAGAGCTATATGGCAGTATTGACGTGGGAGTTATTTCCATTACATCATCCGAGCTCTTTATGGATATAGTTACGGCAGCCATTAAAAATGGAGTGCATCCTCTGGTTGTTGGACTGCCCGACCTTCAGCTTTCTACGTATAATCAGCTGAGCCTGCTTAGCGCTGAGATGGGGGTGGAGCTTGGTTTTAGCCATATCTACCACCGGTTTAGCGGGTTTAATTATCCCTTAGTCAGCCCAATAATTGCCCATCTGACACGTGGAATAACCATGAACCAGCTTAATCAATTTGAAATGGCGGCTACGCTTAGGTTCGATATAGCCACTATTCTATCGCTAACTACAAGTGAAGTAAGAAGAATTAGAACTTATGTGCTGCCCCAATCGGGTGAATGTCCAAGCTGCATGATGGTTTTTATCGATTTCTTTAACAACTCAGCAATTACCTATAACCTGACGTTAGGGGCTAAAAGAAATTTTTTGGAACTTCGGCTTAACTCAATTGGTGAGGCAATTGAACTTTATGAGGATGAGATAAAACTTGCAACAAGCTCCCTTGGCGGGATGATTTCGACTAGCATTTTTTTAGATGATTTAAACAACTTTACGGGTTGTATTGGCATCCAAAGGGAGCCGTTGCTGGGCATTTCATTTGTAATGAAAATACTTAGTGCGGTTGAGGCGATTTCTCAAAAAATGGCCAGGTAGCGTTACTTATTTCTTTCTAAAGAAATCTTGATTAACAAAGCTAATATTTAGTGGTTTGACAAAGAATTACCTTAAAATCTGGTACATACTGTTTGATGTCGTTGGAAGCGCAGCTGCCTGGACTCTTTTCTGTATTTATCCCGCAAAGGATGTTGGGTTGGAGTTTTTAAGAGCAGGGGCAACATTTGAGTTCGATGGGAAGTTCTACGCCAGCCTTGTTTTCTTCGTACTGTTTTGGCTAGCGCTGTTTATAGTTGCAGGGTTCTACAATAATTTGTACAGAAAATCAAGACTCAAGGAATTTACAAAATCGGTAGGCTATACGTTTGTGGGTACCGTTGTGATTTTCTTTATACTTCTTCTTGACGACAGCCTGGCAACATACAATGACAACTTTTCCATTATTGGCTCCATGTTCATTTTGGAATTAACATTTACCTATTTCCCAAGGCTTGTGCTTACAACGGGAACTATTCGGAAAATTCATAGGCGAATTATAGGCTTCCCAACGATAATTGTAGGTAATGGGTTTAAGGCGCTGCAAGTTTACAGGGAGCTTGAAGCCGAAAAGAAATCTCAAGGTTTTAGGTTTGTTGGCTACATTGCCCAGGTTAATAACCATGAGGACATGCTGCAAAGTCAGCAAAAAAGGTTGGGGGAGATGGATTCAATTGCAGAAGTAGTGAAAAAGCAAGGTGTTGAGGAGGTTATTTTGGCGGTGGAGGGAGAAGATGTCTCAACACTTACCCGTTGTATCAACGAGCTTTTGCCCCTGAAAGTGAATTTAAGGGCTATTCCCAGCATGTACGACTTTTTGCTTGGAAGGGTTAAGATGACCGGGATTCTGAACGCACCATTAATCAGCGTTTCGTTTGACCTAATGCCATTATGGCAAGCCAACATTAAGCGTATAGCTGATTACACGGTATCGGCTTTAGCCATAGTCCTACTTTTGCCGGTTTCTCTTATTCTTGGAATTGCGATAAGGTGCACATCCCAAGGGCCTATAATTTTTAAGCAGGAGAGAATTGGACAGTACGGCCGGCCTTTTTGGATATACAAGTTCAGGAGCATGTATGCTGATGCCGAAAAATCAGGGCCGACCCTTTCAGGCAAGGATGATCCAAGGGTTACACCTATTGGACGGTTTATGCGGAAAACTAAACTTGATGAAATTCCCAACTTTATCAATGTGTTAAAGGGCGAAATGTCGTTGGTTGGCCCACGTCCCGAAAGGCAGTGTTATATAGAACAGATTGTTCGCATAGCACCACACTACGTTCACCTTCAGAAGGTAAAACCCGGTATTACCTCATGGGGGCAGGTGAAATTCGGCTATGCTAAAAATGTTGATGAAATGGTGGAGAGGCTGAAGTACGATATACTGTATCTTGAAAACATGTCGCTTTTTGTGGACCTGAAAATTATCATTTACACCATTTTAACGATTTTTAAAGGGAAAGGACTTTAACCCTTAAGCAGCAAAAAGTTCTTAATAGGTTTGTGTATAGCTCCTTTTGGCGTAAGCAGGCTTTGGTAAAAGGTTACTTCCTCAATCTCCGATTCCTGAAAGGTGTAGTTTTGCAGCTTTTCGGTCATATCATAAAACGCTCTAGGATTTCTTATAAAGTTAACCCGACCAAGGGTAATGTGGGGCATAAAAAGGCCTTTTTCCCTATCAAATCCTAAGGGGAGAAGCGCTTTGTCAATTGTTTGTTTAAGATTGTTCAGGGTTTCATTTTGCTCAATGCCAACCCATATAACCCGGGGTGTAGGACGCCCAAAACTTCCAAGCTCTTTAACTTTAAGGCTGAATGAGTTGAAGCCAGTGAGCGATATAGAAAGCACTTTAGAAACGTCGCCTACAAGATCAACCGGTATTTCTCCCAGAAAACGGAGTGTGAGGTGAAGCATGCCCTCGTCAACCCACTTAATGAAATCAAGGTTATGCTGCTGCTTAAGCTTGTGCCAGCAGTTTAAAAGTTTGGCTTCAGGCTTAATGCCAACCGCAATGAAGGTTCGCTCCTTTTTCAACTTTCATGGAGATTTATGTACTTTCCTTGCAAAACTTTTAAAAAGTTGTAAATTGTAGCCAAAAATAAAAAAAATTGACTGGGCATGGCCAACTCAAAAAAATTTGCTGTGGTTCTTTCGGGGTGCGGCGTACTAGACGGCTCCGAGATTCACGAAGCAGTAATGACGCTTTACGCTATCACTTTATCGGGGAGCAGCTATGAAATTTTTGCCCCTGATGTAAACCAGCATCATGTGGTGAATCACCTTAATGGAAGCGAGGTGGACCAAACCCGTAACGTTCTTGTTGAATCGGCCAGAATTGCACGTGGAAAGATTAAACCGCTTGGCGACTTTAGCTCCGATGTGTTTGATGCTATTATTTTCCCCGGAGGGTTTGGGGTGGCCAAGAATTTATCGTCGTGGGCTTTTGATGGAGCGGGCTGCAGCGTGAATGCCGATGTGGCTAATGCGGTTCGGTCTATGCATAGGCTGCATAAGCCAATAGGAGCGCTATGTATAGCTCCGGTTGTAATTGCCAGGATACTTGGAGGAGTTACAGTAACAATAGGAAAGGATGCTGCAACAGTAAAGGAGATAGAAACCCTGGGTGCAAGACATCAGATGGCCCTGCAAACGCAGGTTGTGGTGGATGAAAAAAACATGATTTTTTCTACACCATGCTACATGCTCGATGCAACAATTGTGGATATTGCCGAGGGGGCCAAGGCTATAGTTTCCGAAATGCTTAAATGGATATAGCGGGAGAATATATTATAGCAAGCCTTTTTCATAAAGACCTATAAGCTCGTTTAGCAGCTTATCCTCACCTTCAGGGTCAAATTTAACCTTAAGGTTTGAACCAAAAAGTCGTGCAACACCCTGCCAAAATGTTGCTGAAAATCCACCCTTCAGCTCTTTTACTAAATCGTAGGAGGTTGCGCCGGTTTCCCTGTCGATGAGCTTCATCAGCATTTTTCCTTGAGAAACGGTGAATTTTCTCAGGTCCTTCTCATACTGCATCCGGAGCTCCTTTTCGGCCTGGTTGATGTATTCCCTGCGTTCTCTTTCGGTCTTAATCATTTTTAGATCCTCGTTCATCTCAAGTAGCTTGTACTTGGCAAGCTGGGCGTAGGGGTAGGTAAGCTTTAAATTTCTAATCATTTTATAGTACTGGTTCATTTCGCTACGGCTTTTAAAGCGCCGTTTGCCGTACTTTACTACCTCTCGCAACTTGATGTAGGGTATTGTATCACCCTCGTAGAAAACAATAGTATAAAGGTTAACCACAACCGAATCTCTAACCTGAGCATGCGAGTGACCCGATGACAAGGTGATTCCCAGCAGGATAGCCAATGGTAGTAGCTTACTTTTCGTCATGTTTATCCTTGAACTTCTCATTTGCAAAAGTAACATTAAAACAACCCTTTCTACCGAATGTTTACCTTATGCGAAACGGCAAAAATCAACTTTTATGCCATAGTTGAGAATTTGTAAAAACAAGCCTGCTCAAATTATAAAAATTGCGGCGGCATTAAACCAAATTTTACAGAATACATTTAAATTATAATAGCTTAAAATACAGCATTATAAATCTTACCTCAGGCATAGAGACGTACGGTTGACGTACTGCTCCGAAAACGTTTTCGACAGATGAGAAACTTTTGAAATTATTATATAGTGGTTATGATGTGGGTGGTTTTTTGACATGAACCAGCAGGATGTAATACCTTGCCTCCTGTTAACCAAAAACCAAACCAATGAAAAAAACACTACTGACTTTAGTTTTGATCACTTGGGGGTGGGTTCTGTCAGCACAAGAAATTACAGTTACGGGAACTGTAATTTCGGCTAGTGATGGAATACCACTACCGGGTGTTTCGGTTACCGTTAAGGCCAATCCTTCAATTGGAACAGCCACCGGTATTGATGGGCGCTACAGCATCAAGGTTGATGCCAACGCTACACTTTTGTTCTCATTTGTTGGAATGGAAACAAAAGAAATGCCTGTAAACGGGCAAACAATAATTAATGTTTCCATGGTTGAAGCTACCCAGGTTCTCGACGAGTTGGTTGTAGTTGGGTATGGCATCCAAAAGAAGAGCCTGCTCACCTCTTCGGTAGCCAAGGTGGGAAGTGATGAAATTGCCAAGACAAATCCCTTGCGAGTTGAACAAGCTTTACAGGGAAAAACGGCAGGGGTTCAAATTATTTCCAACTCCGGCCAGCCTGGGGATGGATTAACTGTACGTATTAGGGGTATTGGTACTAATGGTACGTCAGACCCTATTTACCTGGTTGATGGAATGCCAGTGGGTGGGATAGACTACCTTAATCCAAACGATATTGAATCTGTTCAGGTGTTGAAGGATGCTTCGGCTACGGCAATTTACGGTGCACGAGGTGCTAATGGAGTAGTGCTTATAACAACAAAGAGCGGTTCAAAGGGAAAAATGGCCGTTACCTACGACTATTCTTTCGGTTTACAGAATGCATGGCGTAAAGTTTCGTTACTTGACGCCAGCGAGTACGCCTTGATTATGAACGAAAGCTATGCCAACGATAATGCTGCAATCCCTTTTGCTGATGTAGCATCACTGATTGATACGGTTGGTAGTGGAACCGACTGGCTCGATGAGCTATTCTATAAAAACGCTCCCGTGCAGAACCACCAGTTCTCGGTAAGCGGTGGCAACGACAATTCTTCGTTCTACTCATCCTTTTCCTATACTACCCAGGATGGTATTGTTGCGAAAGGAAAGTCGAACTATGAACGTTATACCTACCGGATTAACTCCAACCATCAGTATGGAAAGTTTGGATTTGGCAACAACCTTTCATACAGCAATAAGAAAAACAGAGGGATTGATCCTAACGCCGAATTTGGCGGGCCACTGGCCAAAGCAGTTAATATGGACCCGCTTACTCCGGTAAAATATGCCGATGGCACATGGGGAGTGTCCAGCTATGCCGCCCAGGAAGTTGTAAACCCGGTGGCTTTTCTAAGCGTTCTTCACAGCGATTATACCGAGAACAAGCTGGTAGGAAATGTGTGGGGGGAGCTGGAGCTAGTAAAAGGCTTAAAGGTGAAGTCAAATTTTAGTATTGACTATGCCAACGGGAATAGCCGCACGTTCACCCCTGTTTACGATCTGGGAGGAAACATTAAGACACTGGTTTCGGAGGCTAGCGTAACCGAGAACAGGTGGTTTACCTGGCAGAACGAGAATACGCTGTCATACAGCAACCAAATAGACCTGCATAGCTTTACCGCCATGGTTGGGATGACAGCAAATAAGTATCATCATGAATTTGTGGGTGGTAGAAAAACCGACCTGCTATTTGATGATTTTGAACATGCCTGGATAAACAACGGCACCGATGAGGAAAGCTACAGGGCCTGGGGTGGTGCCGATGAGCATGCCTTGCTTTCCTACTTTGCCCGTGTTAACTATAACTTTAACGAGAAGTACCTCTTGGAGGCTGTTTTACGAGCCGATGGGTCATCCAATTTTGGATCGAACAACCGGTTTGGTTACTTCCCTGCATTTTCAGCCGGCTGGATATTATCCAAGGAAGACTTCCTTCAGGGATTTACTCCCTTGTCATTCCTAAAGGTTAGAGCTGGTTGGGGTCGAAATGGGAATGAAGCTATTGGAGCATTCAAGTACACCTCAATAATTGGTTCAGGAAGCAAGTACACATTTGGTTCAGATGAGGTAATAACGGTAGGTTCCAATCCTTCGGGCATACCCAATCCCGATTTAAAATGGGAAACCTCCGAGCAGTACAACATAGGTATCGACTCGCGGTTTTTTAACGAGAGGTTAAACTTTACTCTAGACTTGTATAACAAGAAAACAAAAGACTTACTCGTAGTTGCTCCCATTCCAGGGTATATTGGTAATGCAGCACCAACCGTAAATGGTGGAACAGTTACCAACAAGGGTGTTGAGCTGGAGCTGGGTTATAAAACCAGCATCAACAAGCTGGATGTAGATGTAAGCCTTAGCGGCGCCTACAATAAAAATGAGGTAACCGATATAAATAATGCCGAGGGTAAAATTTATGGAGCAGGACTTGCCGTTGGAATGAGTAATATCTGCATGATGCAGGAGGGATTTCCAATAGCTTACTTTTGGGGTTATAAAACTGCCGGGGTCTTTCAGAATGAAGCTCAAATTCTTAGCTACATTTCATCCGATAGCACCGTTATTCAACCTAATGCTAAACCTGGCGACCTTATTTGGGTTGATAAAAATGATGACGGTAAAATTGACGATAATGACCGTATGTTGATTGGAAATCCATATCCCGATTTTACCGCCGGGTTAAATGTTAACCTGGCATACCGGAACTTCGATTTTAACATGTTTTGGTACGGTGCTTTTGGCCAGGATATATTCGATGGAACCCGCCGGTACGATCTGCCCATGTCAAACTGGAATGCTAGTGTTCTCGACCGTTGGACAGGCGAAGGAACCTCTAATTCAAATCCAAGGGTTACCATTGCCGATCCCAACAAAAACTATGTAAATGTTTCCGACTTTTATGTTCATAATGGCTCCTACCTTCGACTTAAGAACCTTACCCTGGGCTATACTATACCTACTACTATTAGCCAAAAGGTGAAAATTCAGCGGATGAGAGTTTTTATGTCGGTTTCCAACCTTTTAACCTTTACTAGCTATAAAGGTTTTGACCCTGAAATTGGTGCAAAATCTGCACTTGATGTTGGTATTGACCGCAACATTTACCCTCAATCACGGACCTTCATGTTCGGAGTCAACCTGAATTTCTAAACCACAAAATTTTATCACCATGACAAAAATTAAATACTTTGCTGTTACCCTAGTGTTACTTCTCGGAATGGGTTCGTGCTCTCAGGACTTTTTGGAGATGGAGCCTTTAACCGACAGGGTTGAGGGTAACTTTTACAAAACAGAGAAGGATGCCTTTGAGGCATTGGTTTCTATATATGATGTTCTCCAGTGGCAGTCGAGCTACGGTTATCATCCTTGGGATTTAGTTTCTAACGTTCTTTCCGATGATGCTTTTAGTGGTGGATCTGGCCCTGGCGATAGACCAGGTCTTAATAGAATGGGAAAGTTTTCTAGCTATACCACCGATGAGGAGGCGCTTGGTTTATGGAAAGACAGGTACTCCGGTATATACAGAGCCAATATTTTTCTCGAAAAAATTGATGGAATCCAATTCAAAGATGAAGCACTTAAAGATCGCTACATTGCCGAAGCACGTTTTCTTAGGGGATACTTTTACTTTGAGCTGGTTCAGTTCTACGGTCATGTTCCCTTAATCCTTAAAACCCTTACCACATCTGAGTATAAGCAATCTCAGGCCAATCCTGCTGATGTGTACAATCAAATTGCAAGCGATCTGCTCTTTGCATGGGAAAAATTGCCAGGCAACATTTCAGCTGCTGAGTATGGTAGGGTTTCAAAATGGGCTGCCGGAGCAATGCTCGCTCGAGTTTACCTCTTCCACAAGGGATATGGAAAAGGTGTTCTTGGGATTACTTCTGATTTAACTGTTGACAATGTCCCCATAACCGAATCGAATATTGAGCAGATTGTTGATGACATAATTAATCTAAGCGGCCATGCCCTTGTTCCTAACTTTGCCGATTTGTGGGGAGTAAATCATGAAAATAACAAGGAGTCCATATTCGAAATTCAACACACCGATAAAAGCAACTGGGGTGATTGGGGCTGGAGAAATGGAACTGAAGGTAACTGGACCGTTGTAATGTCGGGATTTCGTGATGTATCCGACCCTATTTACGATTTGGGTTGGGGCTTTCAGCCTGCCTCCCAGTCTCTGGCTAATGAATTTGAACCTGGCGATCCACGCTTCTCCGTTAGCATTTTGGATGCAGCTGCTGAAAATCTCGTTTATAAGCCTCAGAATTGCTACCAGCATACCGGCTACGCCTTTAAAAAGTACTATCCAAAGAAAGCCGATAAACCGTTGTCGAATCCCGACTTAAACTGGGGCTACAACAGGGTGGTAATTCGCCTTGCCGACGTTCTGCTAATGGGAGCTGAGCTATACCTGGATAACGATCTTCTTAAGGCACAGGGATACTACGAACAGGTTCGGAAGCGTGCTTTTGGCCAGTCGCATGTTGCCCCAACTTTAACCAACGACCAGAACGGCCTTGACCTTATCTACCATGAACGTAGGGTAGAGTTTGCCGGCGAAGGCATTAGATACTGGGATTTACTACGCCGTGGTTTAAACTATGCACAGCAAAAAATTGATGCTGCAAGCAGTGCAAGCCCCTACGACGAAACATTTAAACCTGCAACCAAGGGATTACTGCCCATTCCACAGTCGGAAATCTCCATTTCGGGTAATATCCTGGTGCAGAATGAGGGGTACATTTAATTTATTAACAATAATCTAATAGCTATGTCGAAAAAAAATATACTATTCGGAGTTCTGGTTCTAGTTGGCCTTACGTGGCATGCCTGCGAACCATCTGAAGTTGGTAAACCTGATGTTGGCAAAGCACCTAGGGTTGAAGACCTGAGCTTTACCATTACCCCCGGCGAAGATGCATTTCACTTTGTTTTTACCAACACCTCTTCGTTGAAGGGAATTGCAAACTGGGATTTGGGAAATGGTTCTAAGGCTATCGGGAATACTGTTACTGCCTATTTCCCTATTGCCAAAACCTACACAGTTACGCTTACCCTGTACGCTTCGGGGGGAAGCGCCTCGCTTTCGCAGGAGTTGACTCAAAATGAGACAGACTGGGACTTCCTTGCTAGCCCGCTGATTACTGCTATAACAGGGGGCGTTGAGTCTGCCAACGGCAAAACATGGGTTATTGATAGCATTAATCCCGGACATTTAGGTGTTGGGCCAGCTAATGAAACCAAGCCTAGCTGGTGGTCGGCTCAACCACGAGAGAAAACAGGACACTTCCTCTACGATGATGAGTTTACATTTAAGTTGGTTGATTTTGTTTACGGTATCGACACTCATGGTAAAACCCATGTAAACCACGATGGGAATGCTGATGAGGATGGATTTGCGGGGGGATACTACACCTCATTGCTTTGGAATGATGCCTATGATGCTGACGTTGCTACTAATGATGCAGCACGCGGTGCTCTTACCTGGTCAATAAATGAGGTAAACGGAAAGTCTTATATTAACATTTCCAGCCAAAGCGGTAACATTTCGTATGATGATGGAAATCCCAGATCGTATGAAATTTTAGAGTGGAATGACAACTTCTTATACCTTAGGAGTGCAAGTGCCGGAAACGCACGCTACCACAAACTTATTCCTAAAGGTTATGTTAAACCCAAAATATCCTACGAGCTGAGCATTACTCCCACGTTAAATCCAAATGAGTATAGCATGCAGCTTTCTAATGTTACCATTCCCGCTGACCTAACCATTTCTAAAGTTGAATGGGATTTTGGCGATGCTTCCTCACCCAACGTGTACACTTCAACTGACTATAACGAGGTTGTAACCTTTACCTACATGGCTGCCGGCACCTATACGGTTAAGGTAACCGTTACCGACAATAACCATGACACCTATGTGGTTACCAGTCAGGTTGTTGTTGCTGCTGATCACCCCGACTATGTGCCCTATATTGAGACGGGCATGTCCATCTATGCCAATTTTGACGATATATTCTGCAAGTTTGCTGTTGATAATGCCGACAATGTGGGTTCTTTCAGCTTGATTGCTAACCCCGAAACAGGTTACAAAAACGACAGTAAGACCTGCCTTCAATTTACCAAGGTCAACAGCCAATGGGCAAATGTTTACATTAAGCTTTCCAGCGCATACAGGTTCGATTTAACCGTTCAAACCAAGTTCAAAGTGCTGGTTTACGGTAATGCTGGCGACAAGGTGTTGCTTAAGCTCGAGAACACTGATATGGGAGGCAATGCATGGCAAACTGCCACTCATGATTTGTTTTACACCATTCAGGAATCTAACGAGTGGGAAATTGCCGAATTTAACTTTTCGGGCATTGGCGCCGGATGGGATTGGACAGGCACAATCTTTACAAGTGATGTTACTACGGATCCTAACTTTAATACGGGCTTCTACAACGTTGTTCGCATTATGGTTAACCCGGGTGATGCTACTGCAACCTATAGCGTTATTCTGGATAACTGGGCAGGCCCAACAGTAAACGGGTGGAAAAAGTAAATTTTTGAAATGCACCAGAGGTAATTCCTTTGTTGGAATTATCTCTGGTTTGCTCCGACAACGCATTCCACTTCAATATTTTTATACACTAAAATGAAAAAGATGCTTAAAAGATTATTGCCAATTCTTATTGCCGTTGCCCTTGTAGGATGCAAAAATCAGCAGCTGAAACAGACAGAAGTTGGTAGTGGCAAGTTTGCCGTTAATAAGCAGGTTGAGGCTAAGGTTGACTCCCTGCTTAGCCTTATGACGCTTGAGGAGAAAATCGGACAGCTAAATCAGCTATCTGGAAACGGCGAGGTTACTGGCCCAATTTCTTTCCCTGCCGAATACATGGAAGCACTCCGAAAGGGACTGGTTGGTTCGATGTTGAATATCAACGGTGCAGCATATACCTACAAGGTGCAAAAGGTTGCTGTTGAGGAGAGCCGGTTACATATTCCTTTGATTTTTGGATACGACGTTATCCACGGATACAAAACAATTTTCCCAATTCCGTTGGGCGAGGCTGCATCATGGGATATGGAAGCTATTGAAAAGTCGGCCAGAGTAGCTGCAATTGAAGCGTCGGCGGCAGGGCAGCATTGGACATTTGCACCAATGGTTGATATTGCCCGTGATCCTCGTTGGGGTAGGGTAATGGAAGGTGCTGGCGAAGACCCCTTCTTCGGTTCTGCCGTTGCTAGAGCCCGGGTTAAGGGATTTCAGGGTAGTAAGCTATCCGACACCAGCTCTATTGCTGCCTGTGCCAAACATTTTGTTGCCTATGGCGCTGCCCAGGCTGGGAGGGATTACAACACGGTAGATATTTCCGAGCGAACACTCTACGAGGTTTACCTGCCTCCTTTTAAATCAGCGCTTGATGCAGGTGTTGTCACCTTCATGTCGTCATTCAACGAGCTTAATGGCATTCCTGTTACAGGAAATAAGGCCATGGTAAACGATTTGCTTAAGGAAAAATGGGGCTTTAATGGCTTTGTTGATTCTGATTGGGGCTCTATTCGTGAGATGATTTACCACGGGTATGCTGCCAATGAGTATGAAGCCGGATACCTGGCCATGAGCTCAGGAGTGGATATGGATTTGGAAGGTCGTATCTATTTAGCCCAGCTTAAAAAGTTGGTTGAGGATGGTAGAATAACCGTTGAACAGCTTGACGAAGCTGTTCGCAGAATCCTTAGAGTGAAATTTGAGCTAGGTTTGTTCGATAATCCCTATAAAGGTTGCGATAGCATTCGCGAAAAAGAGCTTTTACTAAACCCCAGGCATTTGGAGATTGCTCGCGAGGTAACCCGTAAATCGCTCGTGTTGCTTAAGAATGAGAACGTTCTTCCGTTAAGTAGGAATATTCGCTCTATAGCCGTAGTTGGCCCTCTAGCCGACAATCAGGACGAGCTAATTGGAACATGGTCAGGTAGAGGTGAGGGCAAACATGTTGTTTCTGTGCTATCGGGAATTCGTGAAAAGCTGCCAAATGGAAATATTTACTACGCTAAGGGCTGCGAAATTGTTGGTGAAAATAAGGCTGGATTTGATGAGGCCATTAATGCTGCCCGAAAGGCTGATGCGGTAGTGGTTGTGGTAGGTGAATCGGCCATGATGTCTGGTGAAGCGCTTAGCCGAGCTTTTCTCGATTTGCCAGGAGTGCAGAAGGATTTGGTAATGGAGCTTAATGCTCTCCATAAACCCTTGGTAGTTGTGGTAATGAATGGTCGCCCGCTAACCATAGAATGGATGGATAAGGCTGTTCCTGCAATACTCGAAGCTTGGCTTCCCGGCACTATGGGAGGTTTAGCCATTGCCGATGTACTTTTTGGTGATTACAACCCTTCGGGCAAGTTGCCCATGTCGTTTCCAAGAAATGTAGGGCAAATCCCCATATTTTACTATCAAAAAAGCACCGGCAGACCCCCTCGTCAGGAAGAAAGATACACTTCAAAGTATATCGACAGCCCTGTATCACCGCTTTACCCTTTTGGATATGGTCTTAGCTATACCACCTTTGAATATAGCAACCTGAGCATCAGCTCCCCGTCTATTAAGATGGATGAAACGCTTAAAGTTTCCGTTGACGTTCGTAATTCAGGGAAGTATGATGGTGAGGAGGTGGTTCAGCTCTATGTTCGCGATATGGTGGGCAGCGTTACTCGACCCATTAGGGAGTTGAAAGGTTTTAAAAAGATATTCATTAAATCCGGTGAGTCGGCCAGGGTGGAGTTTAGTCTCACCTCCAACGATCTGGCGTTCTACAACCAAAACATGGAATATATTGCAGAACCTGGTGATTTCATGCTTTTCATCGGTGGAAACTCCGATGCGTCTTTAGGGTTAGGTTTTCGATTAGAGGAGTAATTTTGCATCAAACCTTCGGATTTGTTTTGCGATCCGAAGGTTTTTTTGCTTTAACTTTCCCAATCGATGGCTATATTTTAAGAGACGAAATATTAAATTCAAGCTGACTGTTTATTAAGAAAAAGTGATGAAGAAGCTATTACTGATAATATGTGCTTTAACCATAACAAGTTCTATCTTTTCCCAAATTCAAGTTATGGTTTGGAATGATGAGTTCAGCTACTCTGGCCTTCCGGATGCAACCAAGTGGGGCTACGATGTTGGCGGAAGCGGTTGGGGAAACAACGAACTGCAGTACTACACCGAAAATCGCCTGGAAAATGCAAGGGTTGAAAACGGGAATTTAGTAGTTGAGGCACGTAAGGAAAACTATGGTGGGATGGAGTACACATCTGCCCGTCTGGTTACACGCCAAAAAGGCGATTGGCTATATGGTAGAATGGAGGCCTACGCCAAGCTACCTTCTGGGAGAGGTACATGGCCTGCAATTTGGATGCTTCCTACCAATTGGGCTTACGGTTCATGGCCCAAAAGCGGTGAAATTGATATCATGGAATATGTTGGGTACGATCCTGGTGTAGTTCATGGTAGCATCCACACCGAAGCTTACAACCATGTCATTGGAACTCAAGTTACCTCAACCATCAATGTGCCTACAGCCGAAACCGCCTATCACCTTTATGCTGTAGAATGGAGCCCCGAGAAAATAGATATCTATGTTGACAATACCAAGTACTTTACTTTTGCCAATGAGCATACCGATTACACTACATGGCCATTCGATAAAGCTTTTCATTTGCTGTTGAATATTGCTGTTGGTGGAAACTGGGGCGGAGCTCAAGGGGTTGACCCAAACATTTGGCCTCAAAAGATGCTTGTTGACTACGTTAGGGTTTACCAGAGCCTTTCGGCTGAGCAAATATTTATTACGGGGCCTGGCTATGTTGCTCCTAACCAAACAGGGGTGTCCTTTACCATTCCAAATATTGTAAATGCCTCATACATATGGACGATTCCCAACGATGCTACTATTGTTTCCGGGCAGGGAACAAACAGCATTGTGGTGAACTGGGGTGAGCAAGCGGGTGAGGTTTCCGTTCAAATTACCCATCCTCAGGCAGGAGGAACATATACTTACAACGTCAAAACTTCAACTACTCCTAGTGGTGACAGGTATAGCCTTGTTAACTTCAAACATGATGGAATAGAGGGCTGGTCAGGAATGCTGACCGGCCCCAACACCATCAACCTGAATCTTCAGGATTCGCTACTTAGGGTAGATTATAACATTACCGATCCCTCGGCTTTTCCTTATTTCGCCTACACCTTACCAAACCCTGTTGACATGAGCTCCTTCACCGTTCTGAATATTTGGATGAAAACGTGGAACTTTAGCAACTCGGTTGTGCTAAGAGCCGATTTATTTGATACGGATAACAGGCTAACCGATGTTTCGCCTGTCTTTAAGTTTTCTCCGGTTGAGCCTGGTGGCCAATTTCATGTTTACTCCTTTGATTTTAAAAACAAGTGGGGGTCCAACTCACCGGAATACGGTCAGGTAGTTAACCAGCACCAGGTTAAAGGCGTGAGGTTTTACGTTGACTATGGCATTTATGGCAAGGTGGCAGCTGATTCCCTATGGCTAAGCGATATAGCTATCAGCACCCATCCTCTTTCAGCAAGCTATATTCAGCAGAAGTCTCAATTTTTAAGCGTTTATCCTAACCCATGCAATGATTACATTTGTCTTTATTTTGATAGTCAGGTAGTTACAACCTACCAGGTCAGCATTTACACTATTGAGGGATCTTTGGCAGGCTATTTTGAATCAAGTCAGAACCCATGCTTTATTTCCACAAAGCAACTTCCTTCAGGGGTTTATGTTGTTACCACTCTCAATAGTGAAGGTTTTTCAGCAAGAGTTAAACTCGTGAAGCTATAGTACTCGCTGAATCCTCTTTTCCCTAAAGGTTTATCATAAAGTCTATCAGGTTAGTATCGCCTTCGATGCCCAACTTTTTGCGCAACCGGTAGCGGCTAATTTCCACTCCTCTTATGCTGATGTTCAGTATTTGGGCAATGTCCTTAGTAGTCATGTTTAGCCTGAGATAGGCGCAAAGCCTAAGTTCGTTGGGTGAAAGGGTAGGGTATAGGTCTTTCAGGCGTTTCAAAAATCCAACATGGACTTCATCGAAGTGAAATTCAAAGCGCTTCCACTCGTCATCCATCCTTAAGTCAAAATCAATCTTATTTATCAGCTCCAGCACTTCCTTTTGTAAGGCCGGGTTTGTATTTTTTGTAAGAGCCTCCAGCTTGCATTTTAGCTGATTTAAAAATTCGTTTTTGTGTGCAATTTGGAGCGCAATGCTAGCCAACTCGCTGTTTTTATGTTCAACCTGAACCTTTAAATTTTCATTTTGTAGCCTTATTATTTCCTGCTCTGCTTCCAGAACCTCCCTTTTATGCTCCTCCTCCTTAACTTTCATTTCAAGGTTTTTTTGTTCCTTAACCTTAGTGGTAGCATTTCTAATTTTAGCCTTAACTGCTGCTCTAAGTATGAGGGTTATCAGAACGCAGGTTATTCCGTATGCTATAAATGCCCAAAGCGAAAGGTACCATGGGTTGCTGATGGTAAACTTAAGCTCAACTTCATCGCTCTCTCTACCCTTGGCATCCAATGCTTTTAGCCTAAAGGTGTAGTTTCCGTAAGGTAGGTTGGTAAATTCTTTTATGGGATTGCTGCTCCACTCGGACCATCCGGTGTCGTAACCTTCGAGCTTGTAGCTATATGCAATTTCACCTGCGTTGTATGTGGGCGAGGTAAACGTAAGCCCAATGGAGTTGTTGGAGTATTTTATGCTGATAGGTTGCGTCCTGTTAATTTTATAGTCCGTAAAGATCTTTTCACCCTTGCGGGAAAGAGTTTGCATGCTTTTGATGTAGCATTTAAATTTAATGCTGTCGGCAGTGGGGTAGCTTGGGTTATAGTGAATTAATCCATTTTCAGTTCCAAGGAAAACATTTGAAATATCAGGAATGTAAATATTTTCGTAAGAGCTAACAAAGGAATTGCCAAAAAGTACAAGAGGGGTAGGCTCGAGGGATGTCTTGCCATCCGGTTGCTGTTTTAGGATTTTTACATCGTTTGATTTTAGTATCCATATATTGCCCTCGCTATCCTCGGTTAATCGTCTTATGTTAATTGTATCGTCCAGTTTCCGGTTAAATTCGGAATATGGCTCCATCCTGTCTATTAGTGCGTTATACTTGAATACTCCCTGTTGGGTAATGAAGATTATTTGGTTTCGAAGCTTTTCCATGTTAATCCCTGTTTTAACCGGAAACCCTTTGGTGTTATCGAAAAGGTAGGAGTATTTTACGCTATCCTTTTCTTCATTCAGCACAAGCCGATACACACCCTTGTAACCATGAGCCATCCATATATTTTCATTTTCATCCTCAGCAATAAAACGGCATGACTCATCAAAACCTTTAACCTTTTTAAGAAAGCGCCACGAACCATTCTCCTTTACATATAGATGTATTCCCTTGTACTTTCCAACCAGCATTTTATTCGGATGATTTTTTAGCTTCAGGAAGGTCCACGACCCCTCTTCGGTGGAAGTATGCTCTACATTTGTTTTGGAATCAATTTCGAAAGTCCCAAAGTTATGGCCACAGTATAGTTTCCCATCAATCACCTCAAGACACCACACTTGTCCGTTAGTTTTCTCTACTCTTTGAAAAGGAAAACTTCCACCTATATCATTTTTCCTAATTGGCCAGTCGCAAACATAGAGCCCCTGGTTGGTTCCTACAAACAGCTTATTATTATACAGTATTGTTGAGTAGCAAGAACCAAACAACCCCAAACCTTCGTCAATAATAGATATGGGCGAGTTCAGCTCCATGTAGTCAATGCCATTATCTAGTCCTAGCCATAAGTTGTTGTGCAGGTCGGTGTAAAGACTTAAAATGGTGTTATTTTGAAGCCCTCTCTTCTTGTCAATTAGTAGAACAATCTCTCCCTTTTCGTCGGTTAC